>FLSB01002942.1_pt1 | contig 278490 bp, 257 predicted proteins | sample 1550551 | NCBI WGS metagenome assembly FLSB01 (sample SAMEA4031774, study PRJEB14383) | metagenome | biome: human; feature: oral; material: saliva | place: Philippines | collected 2014 | reverse complement strand
TGTAGACTATAGTGTTACTGAAGAATTCTTATTGAAGTATACTCAAAACCGTAAGTTTATGCTAGAAACAGTATATTCTTATGCTATGGAATTAGAAGAGAAGAATTATCATGATATGATGATTATTTATCTCATCATTTCTGTATTAGTAGATATACTTGTAGATATTCAATCTCATATCATCAAGAAAGATATTCTTGATAGACGTTGTATTGAATTCATCTTCTCTATGTATGGAGTTCCATATTATAGAGTAATTCCTATTGAATATCAAAAATCTTTAGCAAGAAATATTCACTCTTTGTGTAAATACAAATCATCCACTACTGAGATGCTTAATATTATCAAACTCTTTGATACTAAAGATAGATATGGTATTAAGATCTTTAAGTATTGGCTTGTTAAAGAAAGAATTGCAGATTCTTATAATGGATTTGAATGGAAATCTAAGAAAGTTCTTAAAGGGAATTATAATCAAAATATCGAAGAAGAGCATGTAACTGTAGATATTACCAAATCTCCAGAGCGTCAAATTATACCACATGATATTCTCATGTATAATACAAACGTTAACAAGAATATGGGTAAGAAGAACTTTCTTCAATCTAAAGAATACAAACCTTCTAATTATAGTTTAGAAGCTAGAAGAGCCGCTGCATCTACAATTGCTGCTATTAAAGGTATTAAGTTCGACCTTACTTTATTTGGCGATTCTTTAAATACTACTTCTGGTCTTGGCTATGCTGCTATTAATGGTGCATCACTATATGATATTGGTGGCAATTTAACTTTAAAGAACAAAGAAACTAAACAAGACTTCAATGCTTCTATTAAAGTACAAACTGCTTCTTATGTAAATCTTTCATTCCAAGAAATAGTTGGTAAAGATCTAACCTTTGTTCCTAATCATCTTGGATATGATTTGAATGGTGATCTATTAGTAGATTACAATGGTGGACAATCTAAAGATATCAATGGTCATTTATACTTTGATTATATTGGTATTATCCCATTCCCATTCGACTACTATCTTCAAAAAGGCAATGTATTATTCGTTAGATTAGAAGATAAGTTCTTAGTTGAAGGTGTAGATTATGAGATCTATGATTATAACAAGATAAGATTTTTTAATGAGATTCTTGATGGTAAAAAAGAAATTACTTACGATTTCTATTATGATAGATCTACTAAAGATACTAAGTTCAATGTAGATAAATCTTATAATTTTAAAACTAAAGTTAAGACTTACGAAGGTGCTAATTCTATTAATCTAGGAACTTTACCATTTGGTGATTTCTTCTTGAAAGAAAATCAATTAATTGTAACAGTAGACTCTGTATTCTTAGCACCTAATACTTATAGCGTAGACTTAGCTACAAATGTACTTACTATTGATAGCAGAATAGATACTGTTGGTAAGAAAGTAAATTGTATATTCATTTATTCAACTTACTCTCAAGCTAGATTCTTCAAATCTACCACTATTACAGAAACTGATAATCAAACCAAAATATATATTGATGAACCATTTAAAAACTATTGTTTAAATGGGAATACATTCTTTGTTATGGTTGGTAAGAAGTTTATATCTAATAAAGAATACGATATTAATATTTCTGAAATAGATGGTGGTTCATATATTACTCTCAAGAATAGTAATTTTGAAGCTGGAACTGCTATTGACTTTAACTTCATTTATTCTACAAATGCTATTAATGAAGATATTGAATTAAAGCATAAGGTAATTAAATTAAAAGCTACAACAGATTACCAAAATGAGTTTAAGGTAACATATCCATTCAAGAACTATGTAGCTACTAAATATAAACACTATGTAAAATATTTGGATAAATATCTACCAGATGATTGGTATAGTATTACTAATAACTCTCTAGTCATTGTAAATGATACTCTTGCTCTTCATAAAGATGATGAGTTAGAATTAGAATTGGTTTATATTGACAAAGATAGAACGAAACCAGAATTTAGTAATATTAAAGTTGCTATCTCTCACTTAGTAGCAGGATCTGATAATCAAGATAGATTCCCTATTATCTTCCCAGTAGAAAACTACTTTACAAAAGGAAATAAAGTATGTGTAGATATTGAAGGTTCTATGCTCACTGAAGGGATAGATTATACTGTAAACTACAATAAGAAAAATATAAGATTGCTTAAAAAGAAATTGTTCTTGAAAAAGGGTCAACAAGTAAATATTACATTCTTCTTTAATGGTGTTACAGAAAATACTTTGGTATTAAGTGAAGAAACTCATAAGATCTTCAATCATGCAGATCCTAAGTTTAATATCAACTTCCCATTCTTCCCTTATATACAAACAGATCAAGGATTTATTACTATTAGTGAAAATTCTATTCATTCTAGTGATGATATGGGATTAACTAATCAGTTCCATGTTACTATGAATCCTAAGATGGTTTCTAATGCAGATATTAATGAGAACTTCTTATTCATTTATAATAAGCATTATATTGATAATCCTAATCCAGCCCTTACAGTACAAACTTTAGAAAGTCCTATAAATGTATCTTCTGATGGGTATATGGATATTAAAGTTCCATTCGATTATTACTTTGAAAATAGATGGCCATATGTAGTTATGGATTCTTATGGTAATACTATAGACGAATCTGAATATAGCATCTTTAATGGAAGTTTCTATTTTACTAATCCTAAAAATGTATCTAAATATGGAGATAAGATCTATATTAAATATATTTACAATACGAATGGATCATCTACAGTGGGATATTCTTATGAAGAAGATTATGCTTCTACAACAAATCTTAAATTCTGTAAGATTCCTATTGATAAACTTTACGTTACTGATAGAATGAAAGATAGTTCAAACTATAAAGATTATGATGTAATGGTTAAAGGTGATGGTTGGTGGGATGGTGTTGATTATAAATATAATAACCATCAACTAGTAAAAGATGCTATCTATAAAGAACCTTGGAACTATGCTAGAACCAAATACTATGGAATTAGTCAGATGATGGATGTATCTGCATACTCTGCTCAAATGAGTTATTTCTATAGTATGCTATATGATGATATTATGCTTGAAGAGAAATTATTAGTTAAGGTTCCTTCATTATCATCTTCTCATCAATTTAAATTAGCACACTTATTTATCTTTATGACTTCTTTGACTTACATGTTTAACGGTATTGAAGATTTCATCATTGATAATCCTGCTAAGACAATGCTTGTTCAAGGATTTAACTTTAGAACAAGTTTAGCTGATCTAAAAGAATACCTAAGAAAGAAACACAGAGAAGAAAAAGAATTCCCTATCTGGAACTTTATTACTCCTAAATCACAAATCAAAGATTTAGCAGAGTTCATGAATATCTATAAAACAAATATAGAAGTTCGTAGAACTATTTGCCAAAGAATGATTGATGCTCAGGATTGGGAAGAATATAAAGTATGGAAGGATCTTTATGATTCTCTTATGACTTGGAAGCTCACTATGAAATACTTTACTTTAAGCAATGGTGAGATTGCTAAGACATATACTGAATTCTTAAAAGATAAAGATTCTGTATTATACGATACTCTTAAAAAAGTAGATAAGATTATCTCTTCTGATGAAAAGATCGATACTATTACTGGATTAATAGATGATATCATTTATATTCTAAATGAGTATATGGGTGATATGAGATATATCTTTGATGGATATGCTGGTCATTCTGGTACTGAGATTATGAAGTATATTATGCTCATGATCGAATTCTTTAAATCCTATAAGATTGTATTCCTTACAAGAAACACTACTATGGAAATAATCTGGGGTAAAGATAGAGATGAAGATACTACTATCAGACCTAATGACATGGCTTATATCAAAGAAATCGATAAACGTCCTGAATATTATCCATTGGTAGAAAAAGTTCTTGATACAGAAGTCAATCATGTAGATGATAGATTTGATAAAGTTCCTTGGATGAGGGAAGATTTGGTTATTAATTACAATAATGAACGTAAGTATATTACTATAGATCTTCCAGGCTCTTCTTATTTGTGGTCTGAAATGATTACAAAAGAAATTGATGGTACTGTAACAGCTCCTAGTAGAAAAGATTTCTCTATGGATATTATCAAATCTGATGCATTCACTTACGTTAAGAATCTTTTAAATAAAGATATCTTGACTGGTAGTTTAGCTCCTTTTGCATATGAGGTATCTGCAATCATTACTGGTGATACAAATATTGATAAGAAGACTGATAATGATTCATTTGTTGGTGATTTAGCATTTATTGGTCAAGATTTAGATCCTATTGAAATTCCTGGTAAGTTAAAACTAGGTACTACTTATAAGGAATGGACAATTAATCTTAATCTCGCTGTAAATAATGAATACAAAGATCTTTCTTATTATATGCAAAAGACTCTTAGAGATACTTTAGCTACAGAGACTGTATTAAATAATACCATTAAATCGGATCTTGGATCTATTGATAAAGCCCATAATATCGAAGGGATGTTTAAAGGCTGTAAGAACCTAGCTAATATACCTGGGTCTGATATTATTCATATAGATACTTCTAAAGCTACATCTGCTCTAGATTTATATGCTGGTTGTAGCTCTGTTGGCACTATCGATGCTAGTTGGGTAAATACTACTAATATTACTACAGCAGAAGAAGCATTCAATGGTTGTTCTAATGCTATTTCTATTGATATCTCTAGCTGGGATACATCTAAGTTTAAAAACATGGCATACATGTTTGAAGGTTGTACGAAATTAGTCAATATTGAAGGTATATTAGATATGAGCTCGTGCAAATCTTATAGAAACATGTTTAGTGGATGTGATAACTTAGTTGGATTAAAAGTAATCAATCCACCAGATGATTTTGAAGAAAAGACTGGTATTAGACATGATCAATACACAGTAGTTTCTAAAACATCTATTGATAAAGACTTTAGATTATCTATCATGATCAATAATGATTACAAAGACTTTACAGGATACTTTGCTACGAAAGATCCAGATGGAACTATGAACACTATTCCTAATAATATCTTAACAGAATTAAGAGGTTCTAAAGCATCTAATGTGTCTAGAATGTTTGAAACTTGCTCCTTAACAGCAATTCCTAATCTTGGAATCGATACTTCTAAGGTAGAAGATTTCTCTAACATGTTTAACTGGAGTACTGGTATAACAACAATCAATACTGCATGGATTGATACTTCTTCTGCTACCAATATGAATGGTATGTTTGCTGGTACTGGTATTAGAACAATAGATATTTCTGGCTTTGATACTTCTAAAGTTAAAGACTTTGGATACATGTTTAATAGATGCGATGAGTTAGTTACAATTACTGGTATTATTGATATGAGTAGTTGTACTAATTGCGAAGGAATGTTTGCAGATTCTACTAAACTTAGAAATGTAAAAATCTTTAATCCACCTCTAGACTTTGCAGAAAAATGTGGATTATCTAATGACCAATATGTAATAGTAAAATCTAAATAAAGTATGGAGGAATATTAACGTGGTTAATGATAAATACAAAATCCAGGAAGAGGTCATCTCTAATTCTGAAGAATTAGTATCTTTAGTAGAGGGCCATCCTAATGGATTAAAAACTGAAGTTATTATTAGAGATCATGATACAGGATTAGAATTATTCCGTGGTAGCAATAAAACTCTTATCTCTGGATCTGAATTTATTGCAATGCGAATGTTTGATCTTCATGATAAATCTTTTGTAACTCCTACATATAACAACCGTTTACAATTAGAAAATACAATCAATAATCCTAATCAAGAAGAGATCTTGAATAATTACTTTGTTCATCTATTCTGTTTAGGTACTTCTGGTTGTAACCGCGAATCTGCTTTAAAATATGAAGTGGATAATAAGAAATGGATTGATCCTGCAGACATGGTGCCATTCCAATACGTTCCTGAAGATAAAGATCTTGATGCTGATCAACGCCAAGTATACTTTGGTCGTAAAGCATTAAAAGATAAAAAGATGGTTGCTTATTACTTTAAAAAGTTCGATAGTGATCCTACAGAACGTAAACAATTAGAAGATGGTACTCCTATTGATGCTACAATTTATGATGATCAATCTGAATTGCCAGCACAAATCATTGTAGAAAATACTTTGGTTATTACTAAAGATGACTGCCGTGATTACTTTATTAATACTACTGGTATTAATGATGCACGATTCAATTGTATCAGCTTATGCTTAGCATATAAAAAAGAAAGTGAAGATGGATATACTTACTATCAAGATATCCGTCCAGCTACTAGAATTAACTTCCCTAATAAGTTCTTAAATGACTTAGGTGCTTCTTGGGATATTATTTACCGTATCTACTTCTAACAAAATCATACCCCATAGGATTAATTTCCTATGGGGTTAATTTTATCAATCATTCGGACTAAGAAGTAAATTTAAAAAGGACGGTGAAATATATGAGGGACGCATTAAGAGAGATGGTTAAAAATCTCGCCTTTGAACGAATTAAATCGGATAATGAGGAGTACGTCAAGTATAGATCTTTCATAAAGAAAAATCCAGAAGATGAGCATTCAGATTATATTATTGAAAGCAAACCGTTAGATGAATATGTAGATGATATTTATACAGCTATAGATATGGCTTTAGAAGAAGAGAAATTAGAAACTATTACATGGGCTGTAATCATAGCATCATCTATAATTCTTGTTATTCTAATTTATTCCCTCTTATAAAAAGAAGACCCTACTGGAATTACTCCAGTAGGGATCATTTTATTTCTCATATCCAAAGATTTTATTAAAGCCATATTCTTCCATATCAAATACTTTAACAGTACTATCATGGAATGTTTTCATTGATTTAAGTTTAATGGTTGCTGGGATTACATAAGTTGCAACACCAACATTTTTAATACCTAATCTAGTAAATAAGTTACCAGCACATTTATTGCAGATACCTTTTTCAGATTCACACAAGCCAGAATATCTAAACTTAACAGTTTTTCCAATATAAGAATCTCTATTATCAGAAGTTAGTTCTACTAATCTACTGCCCTCGATGATATAACTATACATCCAGTCATCAATATTGTCTTTTGTAAGAGTTACCTCTTTAAAGCGTTTTGTGCCACAATCAGAACCTTCATCTAGAATAGATAAGTGTTCTAATGCTTTAACGAATATCTTTTCCCATGCACCACCATCAGCAGTTTTCTTAGCACGAGCATAAGGACCACCAGTAAGAGAGTCAGCAAATGCCGCATATTCTTCTGGTTTGATACCAGTAGTTAAATCAGATTTGATTACGGTATATTCACCATTAGGATTTAATGGGTCTGGGTTTTTAGATGCACCCTTCATAACAAACATGTTTTTGAAGTTATTATTCCAATCAATCTTAGCGCCAGAATCTATCATATCTACAGATGGGTCATCTTTAAGAAGCTTCTTACATTCTTCTAGTAATTCTTTTTCAATCTTTTGAGAAGCTACTGGATCATGTTCGCTTAACTCTTTTTCATACTTCTTAAAGAGTTCTTCTTTTTTCTTAGCGATAGCTTTAGGAATGCTCATCATATTCTCTGTAATAGATGCAGATAAGATATTGCAATATGGTTGGAACTTCTCTGTTTTCATAACAAGTCTTTTTAATGCATCTAATGGAATCTTATCCTCCATTACTGCATAAGAAACTTGTTTATTAATTTTCTTAAAGATCTTATTTGTAATAGGTTCATTGATATAACCGAATAATTCAAATAAGTCTTGTTCAATAAAGGCCTTATTAAATACCCAAATACCAACAGTGGTTTTGATAATATTAGTATTTTTATTACCCTCAGGGCCATAACTTCCTACTGGGATATCTACTAGGTCAAATGGATTGAATCTTCTTTTATCGTCAAATTCGCCAAACATATCCATTGCAAAGGATAGTTTAGTGCACTCTTCTTCTGTTATACTTAAGAGATATTCAATATCCTTAGGATCAGTTATTCTATTGGATTTCCGCTTTACAACTTTTATTGCCATAAAAGGTTAAACTCCTTTCATTTAGAATCTTTAAAATTATATGAATGTCTCCATAGTATATTTGGATAACTTTGACATTATAGTGACAATTCTTGTCCTTAAATTAGATGCAGATCTATAATCTATTATAAGCAAGAGTTTTAAATACTACTGTATTATTTGGGGACAACAGTAGATTGTATATTTGAATAATATAAGAAGAACAGAAGGAAAGACTATGAACACAGGGAATTTCAAGATTACAGTGGAAGATAAAAGTGACTTCCTATATATGGTAGAACTTAAAAAAGGGAGAAAAGAAAAGGCTGTCGAAGTAAGGTTCGGAGCTAGTATTTATAATCAAAATGATATGGTTCGTCAACGTATTATTGCATCTTATGATGTAATTTGTGATAATATTGTAGATGAGAGTTTTGTATCTTTCTTAAGAGATAAACTAGAATTATCTTCTAGAGTTAAAAGTATTGTTCTTACTCTTAGTAAACTAGAGTGGATTATTCAACAATATAAAGGTATTAAAAAGTCTGCAAGTTAATAATGGATTATATACTATAATTTTGATAAATAAGATTCACTAAGTACTAAATGTACTTAGTGGGTTTTATTTTCACAAACCTGTTTACTTATTATTAATTCTTTTTATTTCAAATATCATAAGGAGGAGAAAAGTTAATGGAATACAATGGTGCCAATGCATATCCAAGGAGTGAACAATTTGATTATTTCACTAAGTTTGAAATGATTAACTTTGATGAGGAATGCCGTAAAGACCTCACTAATGGCCATGGGTTTATTATTAAAGAACCACAACCAATCAACAAAGCATTGAAATCTGATGATTCTATCTTTAGTTCTAAATATGGGAAATCACTACAAGATAAGAATCCTTACTCTAATAGATACTCCTGTAAGTATGGTTGTACTCAAGGTGCCTTCTATGCTGTTCCTGGAGATCAAAATTGGGTTTGTCCTACATGTGGTACAGAAGTAAAATCTGTTGGTGTAGATTTCACTTATTTTGGCTGGATTAAGATTAAAGATGAGTTTTGTCTTATTCACCCATTACTATATCTAACTATCTCTAGTTTGATTGGTAAGAATAACTTAGAGGAGATTATCGAACCTGCTGTAGAATTAGATGCTAATGGTCAGCCAATGACCCAATATGATAAACGTATCTTAAAACAAAAGTCTAAACGTGGTGGATATGGTAAACGTAAGAAAGCATCATTAGATACTAGATTTGCTGGTATTGGTTTGATGGGTTTTAGAGATCACTTTGATGAAATCATTGAATATTTCTATAAAAAGAAACCTGCTAAGAAGGAATTCTATGATGAGATTATGAAGGAAAGAGATAAAGTATTTATCCACTCTATTCCTGTATACACTACACAGCTTCGTATTGCTAAAGTAGAAAATCATAGATTTACATTTGAGTCTACCAATGCAGATTTCAACTTATTAGCAAAACTTGCTGCTACAGTAAATAAGAATAATCTTTCCATTTATAGAAATAAGAAATATCAAAACCAATTGCTATGGGATATGCAATCTAAGTTAACAAACTTAACTACAGAAATCATTGCTATTTTATCTGGTAAGAAAGGTACTTTAAGATCTATCATTTCTGGACGTACTGCATTCTCTGAACGTTCAGTTATCGTACCTAATCCTAAACTAAGAATGGATGAGATTACACTACCATACTTTGGTTTGTGTATCTTAATGCAACAAAGACTTATTAATATTATTAAGAAATCTTATAATATTACATATGCTCAAGCATATAAGATTTGGTACTATGCATCTCTTAAAGTAGATGAACGTGTATTACAAATTATCAATGAATTGATTAATACGAATAGAGTATCTGTATTGATCAATCGAAATCCAACTATCTTCTATCAATCAATCGTATATAAAAGAGTTGTAGGATGTACTCTAGACTATACGATGGGTATTGATGTATATACCTTAGATGGACTAGCCGCTGATTTTGACGGAGATACATTAAATATTCTCATGCTTTATAATAAAGAATTTAAAGAAGCATGCGAAGCTGTATATTCTCCTAGAAATGCTTTCTGTATTTCTAGAGATGATGGTAAGATGAATCCTTCTATTAATGTATTTAAGGATATTCTTATCAATCTAAACAGTTTGGTTGGAATGGGTAGATATAAATACAACCAAAATCAATTATCTAAAATAGAAGAATTTAAATCTAAATATGGCGCTAGTGTAGAATAAAGATAATAGAGATGGGATTAATTTCCCATCTCTTATTTTTTTTTATAAAAAATTGCTTTCAGTTATATACTATAATAATGGAATCATATTTTGGAGATTTAGATTTAAGGAGGAATAATAATGATTCACAGAAGTATTTATCAAATTCCAGAATTAAAAGATGAGATTCAATGGAATGATGAAATTACTGGGGAATTGAGAAGTGGAGTGGTTGGTAAGGTAGAATATCTAGATAAAACAACTGCGTTTGTTTATGTAATTGATTCTTTTGATTTAGAGAATAATAAGCAAATAGAACCACAAGTGGGAACTCCAGGGCAACCAGGTTTTATTCCAGGGTTTACTTATGCTGATATTATAGTATTTGATGACAAACCTAATAATATGGAAGGTTGGGCTAGGGATTCCATTAAGGAAAATTATGATAAATATACAGATGGTATCGATTATGATGCTATAGCAAAGGAAAGGATGTATGAGAAATGAAGTATTATTTATATTTGGAAGCTGAGGATAAGGATGTTATTAGATTTATAATTATGGATATTGTAAATCATTATATTTCAGGAGGTATAAACTACCCTGAATATAAGAACTATTGTCCTATGGAAGCCAAGTATGATATAACTCTAACGGAAAGCAATGATTATATTAGAACTACTTTCCATCTAAGAAAAAATTATAATGATAATAGAAGATTCAGGTTATCTAAGAATAGATATACAGTTTATGCAAATAAAGTATTAGGAAATAAGCGTCCACAGTCTAATGAGGAAGTTCTAAATAGATTTAGAGAAATCTGTATAACCTTTGCATGTTACTATATTTATTACTTTGAAGAAGGATTAGAGATAGTCCCTAAAGATTGTAATACTTATGCTAGATGGAATACATTAAAACATCCAACATTTACCTCTAATATTAGAGAAATGGCAGAGGAGTTTGTAGATAAAATATTAGCTTCTAATAAGGGGGAATAATTATGAAGCTGTGTTATATGCTTACATCAAATGAGAAGAATTTTTTAAAGTATGCGATTATTAACACATTACGAATGACTACCAAAAGAAAAGGTGCATTCCATTATGCTACAGATATTACTATCACTGATAAACCAGAATACGTATCTGTAAGAATTACTATTAAAGAGCTTCGTAGAAAGTATAAGACTGCATATAATACATTATTCTATGAGTATAAGAAACATGGCCTAACTTGGTTCTATAAAAAAGAAGATGGGGATTATAATAAACTCCTACAAGAATTATCTACTAGAGCCACAGCTAATTATATGAGGTTTGAAGATAGAGTTATTTTTAAGAAAGATAATGCATCTTCTAATTATTCTAGTCATAATAAACTATCTGATTGGTCCACTGATAGATCTGTTCAAAGGATACAACCTAATGAAGAGATAATGGAAAATTTTAAATATGTTGTTAAATTTATGACTAAGAATGATCCTAAGGTATTAAATGAGAAACTTTTATATAAGGACAACTTAAAAGAAGTAGAGTTGACTCCATTTGATAAAGGATTCGAATTTAGTAATAAGATATAATAATACAAGACCCTCTTTTATGGGGGTCTTTATTTTTTTTCACATATGGGTAATACACGATCTTATTTTACTTTATAGGAGTTATAAGTTATGGCTAAAAAATATCTAAGCAGAAATGCTAGAATTGCTAAATACAAACCAAAGAAAACTGAACTTAGAGAATGGCTTAGACTTATTAAGTGCAAAGCCATAAATAATAAACTCTTCTTAGATAATGAAGATGATACTAAAGAAGATATAAAATTTGATCTAGCTGATATTGGAGTTATATATTTCAATATAAAAGAAGAACGTTCTAGCTTCTCACCTCTATATGCTTTAAAACTAATATCTACTGAAAAGTGTTATGATATTAATATTAAAGATAGTGGGGTTTATATAGTAGAATTACCTTACACTGATCTTGATGAGCAATTTAGAAAAGAATATCAAGAGCTAATCACTGATAGAGAATTCTTATTCGATTTCTTTGCAGATAGATATCTTCCAAATGAGTATATGAATCTATTCCCTAATCATCTTGATTGGATTAAATGGATGAAGACTGAACAGTATACAACTTTCTTCTACTATGTACCAGATCAATACAATAGTCTTGGAAGATTACATCATGACGACATCGTGTTCTTTATAGAAGAATATAATACTTCTAAATTCTATGCAGTAGCTGGTAAGAAAATGTATCTCTTAGATAATATGAGATTTGAAGATGGAACTGGTTATGATACTAGAATAGAAATTATAGGTAGAGAATGTGGAGAAACTTTAGATGAATTTACAGCATCTCATAAAAATAACCTATTATACTATTTTCCAATAGAGGATACTACTCTCTCTAACGACCCTTTAAATGATAATTAAAATACCATATCTCCTAAGCCAGATTTAGGCTTAAGAGGTTAAATCTGATTTGTAAAACTATATTATTTTGATTATATACTATAATAGTGAAATAGATGTGAGAATCTAATATTCATTTTGTCATGGTTTATTTAATTATTAGGAGGAAACTAAAATGGCAACAACTTATGCAACAATTTTCAATAATTTAATTGTAGAATTAGAAGATGGATCAAAATATCTGAACCTATGCCCACATGATACTGTCTATGAGGCAAAAGATCGAACTTTCGCAATTACATTCCCAACAGTAGGAAAGGAGGCAGCTCTAAGACTTCCTGTTAAGTCTACAGAAGTTGAAAAAGGAGGTCTAATTTTTGGTCAAACAGAAACATTGCCAATCGAACTACCTGAAGAAGTAGAAGGTCTATATTATATAGTACCTACACTCATCAGAACAACATATCCTGAACGTAAAGATTTTATCAGTCCTACAACAGATCCAAAATCTATAATTAAGGATGAACGTGGCTTTACAAAAGCCGTTCAAAAATTTGACGTAAACTGGTAGTTTCAAAAGAAGAGTCCTTAGTGGCTCTTCTTTTTTTAATTTAAAGGAGTATTAAAATGGAATTTATTATGTATTTAGAACCATGGCAGCAGGACCTAGAAAATCATGGTGCAAAGTTTATCAAAGGAATGAATAATTCCTATGTGATTTTACCAGATGGTACCGAAGTATCATTTGATGAAGCAAAGGAATATTGGTTGGAAAATATCATTGGAGAGCAATGGTATCCAGCTAATAAATTGTTCCCTTACATTCCAGAAGGATGGCAAGAAGGTGATATACTTCTAGCATCTGGTAATAAAGAGAGACCTCCTATTACCGTAGAGGTTAAACGCATAGTACACGATGTTGACTTATCTGTTTATGAAGTCCTAAAACCCCGTAAATGGGAGAAGCTCAAAAAGTATGGATATCATACAATGATTAAGACAACACAAGTGAAATTCTGCCATAAGGGCGAATATCTTGAAACAACATAAAGGGCCAATAAGGCCCTTTATTTTTTTTCTAAAATTGGTTATAATTATATACTATAATAGTGAATATAGATAAGGAGGTATGAACTATATATGATACAATCTATATTAAAAGAGATTGATGCCCATATGGGCTTGTGGTTTATACCACAATCTAATTTAGTTTTTAACGATAACAATGATATCGTTGAAATAGGTTCAATAACTGATTTTAAAGTTATTGGCATAATTGATAAGAATGATATTAGTGGTGAGAATATAACTATAGCATTCTCTCACTATGGATTAGATAGTGAGAATCTATTTATCCATCTTATCAAAGAATTCTTTTTTAATGAGTTTGGTATTGAAGAGATCATAATAAAGGAAGGTGAAGAAAATATAAATAGATCTCTTTATATTCAGGAAGAAGATGAGAGTAAATTATCTTTGATACTGAAGTTTTATGGGATTGATAAATCTCAGTTATCTTCTCTAGTAAATAATGAAGAAAGAACTTATTTTGAATATATAAAGGATAAAAATCTATTAAGTTCTATTCTAAATATGGATAGAGAAGATATTAATATCTTAAGAGAGGTTACAACTAATAGAGTTCTAGTAATAGAACAAGTTATAGCAGACTTTCTTAGGGTAAATTCTGGTAATGAAAATTATCTTAAAAATCTAGAATCAATTGCTAATGAAAGTGATTGGTATTCTGAGCTAATATCATTATTAGTTCGACAAATCAATTGGAGAAATTGATATCTTTAAACTTTATTTAAACATTTAAAACTTTAAAATTTACAAGGAGATTAAAATCATGGAAAAACTTATTAAATTTGGTAAATATGTAATGTCTTTAGTATCTTTATTAATTATCGTATTAGCATTTGCTGCTTGTGGTGGTCCATCCGAACCTAAATCTTATGTGGACGTTACCGCATATGAAATCATTTCTGAAATGACAGACGGTGTTCAACCACCTAAAAAGAATGAAAAGCTAACAAATTATCTTAATAAAAATAAAGGTCTAAGAATCAATGGTTATGTATCAGCAGTAAATATCGATGGCGATACAGCAGTTGTTAGCATTGTACCATTTATGCAATATAGTTTAACAGATGACAAACAAGTTCGTATGTCTGAACGTTTTATCGCTATTGAAGCTGCTAATAAAGACGTTAACTCTGTTATGAAGAACCTTCGTCGTGGCGACTTCGTATATATTGATTCAACATTCTTAGGTTTTGATGATAAAGACAGCACAGTTATTCACTTTGCTGGATTCCATGTAGATCGTCAAAAAGCTGGTATTAAATAATTAAACCAGTATTTACAATATAATACTTTAAACATTTTAATTTTAAAAGGAGATTAAAAAATGGCAACAAAAGAATCTATGACAATCGCTGCATTGATTGCAGAAAGCAAAAAAATCACAAAGAAAATGGAGTCTATCATTAATGATAATAATTTTAGTATCATTAATTATTATTTCGACTTCAATAAATTTATCGGTGCTCAAACTGTAGAGCAAAAAGAATCTTTGATCAAATCTGACTTTGATAAGTTCTGTGCATTACAAGCACGTTTGGAAGCTGTAAATAATGCACGCATCAAAGCCAATAGCGAAACATATGTAGAAGTTCCAGAACTTCTAGATATTAAACAAGTTCTATCTGGAAAAGAAGCTGGTACAGAAAAGATCACAATTGCGAATGCTATTCTTCGCAAAAAATACTATTCTGAATTGTTAAACTATGCGAATACACTAGTTTACAAATATAATTTAGATATTCAAAAGAAACAACGATATGATGAACAAGCAGCAATTGCTATCGAACAAGAACTAGATCGCAAATTCCCAGTTGATAGCAAACGTGCTTATTCTGCAGACGATGTAGATAAAGCTCGTGAAAAAGCTCGTAAAGCAAATGAAGTAATCGTATCTGATCCTATGGGTATTGTTGGTACAAATGCTTTGACAGATTATGCAAATCAAATTGCTGAATACATTAGTACTATTGACACAATCTTATCTGTAGCTAACGCTTCTACAGTAATTGAGTTCGAATACTAATAATACTATTTAATAAATGGATTTACTTATTTGCTAGAGAGGCGTTAAAAGTATAAAGGATTTAGGAGAGCACGTTGACTGAGGACCACCGGTTCTTGGCTCTCTAAAAATATTAGAACCACAGGTCTTCATCATATAATAAAATTGGAAAATAATGATCCAATGCATATCCTGTTAAGATATACATTAAAAGATAAGATGAAGCACACTTGTCAGTTTCGGGGCAACTGATGCAATGTAGCTAGGAGATAATGAGAATATCTCCACCATGAACACTAAACTGTAAACTCTAAAAACTTTTAAAAGCCCCATCCTAAACTTTTAAACCTTTAGCCTTGGCCACAGGCACTGAATATGGAGTGGCATTTTAAATGACAAAAGATTTAACTATTAAATCTTTAAAAGTCTAATTGGGAAAATAAATCTATACCCAACACAGAGAGACCGTGAAGAACGGCTACTGAGTATCTAAGTCCACTTAATACACTCTCGTATAGTCGCTAACTTTAGCAAATACAAAAATTCCAAAAATAATTTAAATACAAAAATGGTGATTAAAACAATTCCTCCCAGAATTGGTTTATTCATATTATACTCCTTGATGTAAATAAAAAATCAAACATCACAAACTTTGTTTAAATAGTCAAACTTTGTTTATGTGGCTCTATTAAAATCGTTTAGAGCCTCCATTGATAAAATACAAACAACAAATAAAAATAAACCACTGCACTCAATACACTCTCTACTCCAGCAGTGGTTTATTTTTTGTTTTCATGTATTCCAGAACAGAAAAATACATCTCCAAGCTTTCAATAACAATTTTTTAAAGATGTATGTTTTTCATAATAATTTAAATCTCCTACATTATGAGCATACCTGTTGTGGGTATGCTCATATTTCTATATCATCATAGAAATAGAGAAATTTAAAAAATTGAAAAAAGTGTAAAATTTTGAAAAATGAAAATTTCATGAATTTCTAATTCTCTTAATTTAACCATATAAGGTTAAATTAGGATTTTCATTTCTTTCAAAAATGCCAATCTAATATGAAAAATAATAATATATTATAAATAAAAACGAGTATTTACTTAGTACTCTACCTTTAGCATTCAAAATCGTTAGATTTTGATTCTAATGGTTAAGACTTAACAGTCAACTTGAAACCGTATCCTTACAGCTGAAATGAAACTGTGAGTATTTATAGTGGGGTACGGGGGTATAAGCAATTTTGCTACCCCTAGGGCAATTGGGAAATCGACCCTATAATAAAAGAATAAATATATTTTTATCCTGAAAGGAGAAATAAAATGGAGACTTATTTAAATCTAATACCTGTAATATTTGAAGAACTTCCAGAAGGGAATTCAATAGTTAATGATCTAGAATATGATTATGATATTCATAAAACAAGAGATACTGAATTTGGATTGACTGTAGAGATATATGATATATTATCTGATAAAGAATTTCTATTAAATATTCCTGTAGATGAAAAAGAACTTAGTATCAAATATATGGATAAGTTTATATCCCTAGAAGAATTAGAAGATGAAAATCCTGATTATTATAAAGAGACTACTAAGACTCTATATAATATCTGGGAATATTTTGATAATATAAAAGCTATCTAATGAGGAGATAATAAATGTATTCATGTCAAAAAAGAGATAAGCTATTCAGTATAAATCCAGATAGATTATTAACTGAATTAGAAGTATTGGAACTAATTGAAATAGGAGTAATTCCTGAAGATTGTAGAGAAACATTCTTCTCTAAATTAAAGAAAATACTATTTGGTGATAAAAAGAAAAAATACAATTATGATTATCATATCATAGTACTAGATGAAGGTATTCATTACTATTACGATATAAAGATTCTTCATTCATTATATGATGCAATGTTATATTGTGATGAACTTAGTAAGAATGAAAAACTAATGGTATTTTTATACTCAGTTCCTAAGGGTAATGAAGAACCTCTTTGTGAAAGATGGTCTGATAGAAAACTTATGAATATGCTATGCTGTTATAGACAGTGGAGACATAGTAAGGCTGCTAAGAGAGTGGAGTATATGAGTCAAGCTAATAAAGAGATGAGAAAATATATCTTAGAAAAACTACCATCTAGAATTGTTGAAAGAATGTAATCAAAATCAAATAGAGAGAGGAATAATTCCTCTCTCTATCTTTTTTTATAAAAATTGGTTATAATTATATACTATAATAATGATAGCATCATATGATATAAAATGATGCTTTATCTTATTTAATTATTTTTTATATAAGGGGTCTAAAATGAGAAGAATGAAAAAGTACTTATTGATGCAATTAAAGTTTAAACGTGGTAAGGAATATGGTTATGAAAATTGTGGTATAGATAAAGACGATATTCATTACCAACCAAAACTTATTGAGAAATTTAGTTTGGAAGATAGTGAATATATCGATTACTTAGTAGAACTTATCAAACGAAATGATTCTATTAAAGGTCGAAAATACGATACTATCTATTATTTAGTAGAAGGATCTTTCTATTATGGACAAGATAAGAAGAAGTTCATGGATAGAGAATATCAAGAAACTTTAATGGAAGATTTCTTTGATACTGATGAGTATATTTTAGCATTGGGTAAATCTGAAGTATTGAAAGGAGTCAAACCAAATAAGCTATCTACTAATATCCATATCAAATACTCTAATATGATACAACCATATCATTTTACTAAATTGGGCATCTATAGATTAGATCCAATGACATTAGATGATATTAAAGAATCAATGGATTCATTAATGTTTGAAGACTCTACTTTTAAACTAAATTCTTGTGAAGATGAAATCAGAGATTGTTTGAAACCATTAGATTCAAAAATCATTCTCAAGTCTTTTAAAGCGTATAAGGATGCTAAACTTAAATTATTTGAAGACTTAGCTAAACTAGTAGCTAAATTAGATGATGAAGGATTTTATAAATAAGAGGTGTATATGAATATTATAGATAAGAAATACGAAGGCCTATATATCATAATGCAACTTACCTTCGCTAAAGATGGTACATATGGCCATCATGGATTATCTGATGGAGATATTATATCAATAACTCCTAAAATAGTTAAAAAAGTATTTTGTATAGATCAATCTGAATTTGATCTAATGATGATTGATATTATTAATCTTAATAGTAGAGAAAATAAAGAAGATAATGATGTTTGGTTGATGCATTATTTTATTAAAGATTCTGAATACTCTTATAACAATGGTGTATTTGATGCTATTAAAGATGGTACTTTCTATAATAGAACTATGCAGGAACTGTTTATGCTTAAATTCTATAATTCAATAGAGTATAGATCTGCTTTAATACAAAACAATATTCTAGTTGATATAGAAGATAAATTGAATATGGATGAGACTGTTCATCTTAGATTTAGAACAGAACCAGATAATCTTATAGAAAGAATAAAAGGATATCGTAAAGTAGATATAAAAGATATTGATGGTATAAGTAATTCATTATCTATTATAGAAAAAACAATTTTTAAAATTAAGGATTGCATATTTAATTTAGAATTAGCATATCTAAAACAAGACGATTCGGATAATCTAGAAAATGCTGCAGATAAGATATGTAAAGATCATGATGAATTAAAAAATCTTATTACAGATATTCAAACTAAACTAGATAAAGAGGGTTATTATATTGATAAAGAAACAGGAGAACGAGAAAATGAGTACAGATAATAAACCTATGAAAAAATTTATTGTTCCAAATCTTCGTAAAGCTAGAGATATAGAAAAATTAAAAGATCGATTCTATAATGAAAAGTTATTAGGCTCTATAGTTGATATTATGAACAAAGCAGCTTCTAATGAGAACAAGTTGAAGATAAAAGAGGCTACTGAAAAGTTTAGCAAAAGATTCCATGATGATATTGTTAAGCTAAACAGTACTATCAATAATCAAGCTAAGCCATCCAATTCAGATTCTGTGTATTATATTATAGGCATTAATTATTATAGAAACAATGCAGAATTGACTTCTAAAGATTATGTAGTATACCCTCCTAAAATCGTTAATAGTATTGAAGGTACTTATGAAAGTGCATTAAAAGCATCAGTCTACACAATGGAAGAAGCAGAAGATAGATTAAAAGATTCTTATATGAAACAAATTTGCTATCCTATTAAAGTGGATGAAGCTGTATTAGATGGAATACAAAATGGATCATTATTTAATAGGGAAGAAAATATAGGAAGAGCAAAAGAAGTATTAAACTCTGATGAGTATATAGATGCCCTAATAAGCTCCGATACTTTTAAATCTTTAGATAAAGAAAGTTTAGAAAATAGTATTTATTTATCCTTGACAAATAATCCTATTTATCGAATTAATAATAGATTGAAACAGATGGAAGATCGTCATGAAGAAGAACAAATATTAGAATCTCTAAAACTATCAACTGCTAATACAAAAGGAGAACTATATAGCGTTATTTGTTTAATGCAGAATGTTATTGATGAGTATAATTGTTATAGAGACAAACTTTCTGTAAATAGAATATTAGATAGACTTAATGAAATGAATAAAGAATTATCTAATATTGAAGAAAAATTAAATGATATGACTCTTAGTTCATTTACAGTAGATGATATTAATACTGAACGATAAGTTATTGCAAATAAGGAGATTTAAACTATGGAATCCAATGGACAAATGGAAAAGTATCAATTATATATGCTACGTTTAGAAGATGCTAAGATTATTCCTTCTAAAATGTGGTTTGATGATATCTATACAGCAATGGAGTATTGTGTATTAAAGAATAGGGCTCAGGTAGAGCTTAATGTAGAGCAATACTATTATTTCTATTTCTTAAATACTTCATACTTCGATAATGATGATCAGATTCAAGATGAACTTGGAGATAGAATTAGATTCATTATTAATGAAGAAGATAAATTAAGCTATAGACTTAGATCATTGCGATCTAAGTCTTTAGAAGTTTTGGATAATAAAAATAAGGAGAATTAATATGAAAGCTACTGAAGCTATGCTAAATAGCATTGACCGTTTAATGACAGAGTGGAGTGCTGTTACTATCAATGATATGAATGATGACTTCATCTACATGAATATCTGTGACAAAGTAGATGTAGGAGCTATTCTTCCTAGTGGTAGAGTTCTGAGTAATAAAGATGATAATGGTTTTAGAAGTTTGAATTTCAAAATCAAAGAGTCTGGTGAGATTATAGATTTTAGAGGTTATATCAATACAAAGAATGGTTTGAATGAATACTTTGAGTTAAATTCTGTATATGCAGTTCCTCTATATAAGAAGACTCATCTTACATTAGAGGAATTAGAGAAGATTGTAACAGATTATATTGTATTGAGAAAGAAATAAATTTATAGTATTTATATTAATGGGGATTAGAATTATGAAGAGCACCATATATACAATTTATTTATATAATTTTGAGAAGAAAACATTTACAGATCAACAATTTTATTTTAATAATGAGAAAGATGCATTGAATTACTGCCTCATGCATAATATAAACCTTATTTTATTAGGCATAAAAGATTTATATGTGCATATTGAATGTGAGAAAAATTTAAAAGAAGAAGATTTAAATAAAATGCTAAAAGATTATGCCGTCTTCTATAAAGATATCGCATTCCAAATTGTAAAAAGATGTAATGATATTCAAGATTCTCTAAAAGAAGAAGAATAAATTAAAATAGTCAAGGAGTTATATTTATGAGATACAAAATTTATAATCTAGATTTATTCACTGGTAATATTTATGATAGTAAAGTAGAACGTGCTACTAGAAAAGAAGCAATAGATTATTGCCGTATCTGCAACATGTCTGAAGGGTATGAAAGAGTAAACAATGTTTATTCTTTCTACTTTGATTCATATGAAAAAGAACCTACTGCAGAAAATCTAATATATACTGCTAAGGCTGTCCTATCAATTTATATGGGTCAGTTACTTATGGAGAAATCTACATTAGATGCTGCTATTAATATTTTAAATAAAAAGGAAGCAGTTTAATACTGCTTCTTTTTTTTGTAAATATCACTATATTCAATTATATATTATAGTAGTGAATATAGATTGTGTTATAAATTTAATAGGGCCCTGTGTGGCCCTATATCTCTTTTTTATTTTTTTTGCTTATTTCAACCACATCTCTATAATAGCGAGGTGACCTTATGGAACAGAATGAAATTAAAGTATTATCTAATGATGATATACAAGAACTTGCAGGTAAAAAAGATCTTGTTAGATTAGAACTTAGTAAAAGTTATGAGCATAATTTAAAAACGAATCTTATTGTACCATCAGTAAACCAAGCATATTCTTGTTGTGTAGAATATATGAGAGCTTGGTTCTTTGATAAATTTGGAGATAAATTCTTTAAGACTCAATGGTTAGATAGTGAACACATGCTAAATCCATTTAGACGTAGAAGGACTAAGGATTTAGTTGTTGTAAACAAACCAGCAGTAGTTATCACTCCTGAATTAGATATGAACTTCAATAGAGAGAATATTGATCTTCATAACATGGGTATGCTTTTATATACAAATCGTTGTACTTATAGAGATGCATGGTTTGTGGATAGAGATAAATCATTATTCATTTCTATGACTATGGAAATGCTTATGATGAACTTCAACTATAGAATGAAGTTTAATGGTAGGGGTATTCAATTAGATATTGCCAAGATGTGTCAAATGGCTTTTAGAGCTGGTGGTACACAAAAGCATTATAATGATATAGATTATCCACTTCCTAAAGAGCTTATGAATCAATTAGCAGAAGATGCTTTGGGTTTATGTATTAGAGATGGGGATATATTAAATGTTACCAGATTCTTACATTACGTCAATTCCCATTCAAGATTACCAGTATTATATAAATTCAATGCTGCTACTCATAATATGGAATATTTCCTCAAAGTACCACAGACAATTGTCCATATTAAGACTAATGAAATATCTATAGATGCTGGTAATGATATTGGTATGGCTAAGTCTGATTATGGTGTATCTTTTGATACTAACGTAAGATTCCCAACCCCTAAATTCTATGCTTATTATTCCTTAAAAGTTAGAGATAATATTCAATGCACTACTCTTGATAAAGCTTCTGCTTTAACTTCCTTAATGAATGCATCTAGAATACCACCTCATAATGAAAAGGGATGGCAATGGAATATCAAATCTGAATATGAGTTTACTGATGAAAAAGAAGTTCAAGATATCAAAGATGGTAAACTTATGAAGATTAAATTTGATGGCCTAATAGGTGATCTTAGAGATATTATAGACTACACAAAATCTATAGCAATCTCACCAGAAGTATTTTTAGATATTAAGATATATAATTCATTTGAGTTTGTTGATACAGAGATTGATTGGATAAACTTTGAAATCAAATTTAAACAGCCATTAAAATCCACAATGTGCTACTTCATAATCTATATAGATAATAACTACTTGAATGAACACTTAACTCAATTGAGAGGATATATGGAACAACGTGTAAATCCTTCTCATAATGAAATAGGTCCAGAATTATCTCATGATACTAAAACAATGATTTGGTAAAATTACTCCCTAGAGTCATAATAGACTCTAGGGGTGTATTTTCTAATAAATGATATAATTATATACTATAATAGTGTAGAGTATGAATAAACCCCAATATAGTAACTACTCTTACTATACGTTATATACTAAACCCCTATTAATATATCACCACTCCACACCCCCTTGATATATTAATATAACTAACAACCAACCGTTCATACTCTACACCCCTCTTTTATAGTTTACGACGTTTATCAGATAATTCCTTATGAGGTATAGAACCATTATGTAGCTAGAATGAATTTGATAAATTAAGTACTATAGATTAAGGCGTATATGCTTTAATCTAGAACATTAAAACAGGTTTTGTAGCCAAAATTAATAATTTTTTGTAATTTAAGGAGAAGTACAACAATGGCAGGAAAAGTTATTGATGTAAACATTGCAGAACAATCTCGGCAAGATTTACAAGACTATGCTATCTATGTAGCAAGAAACCGTGCTATCCCAGAAATGGTTGATGGTTTAAAACCAGTTATTCGTAGAATATTATGGTGTGCAGCAAATGACTTTAAAGGCCAAGGATTTATTAAGACTTCGAATATCATGGGTCAGGTTATTCGTAAATATAATCCACATGGCGATGCATCAGTTCAAATGGCGATCAGAAATATGATCAATGACTTTGCAACCAAATATCCTACAATGGAAGGTTCTGGTTCTTGGGGTTCTAAAGCAAATCCAAATCCAGCAGCTCCACGTTATACAGAATGTAAAATTAGTAAATTTGCAGTAGATGTATTTGCCAGAGATATCTATGAAGATAAAAATTCTACTGACTGGGCAGAGAACTATGATAAAAGAGCTGAAGAACCATTATATCTTCCAGCAAGAATTCCAGCATTATTAGTATTAGGACAGGTTGGTATTGCAGTTGGTATTAAATCATCTATTCCATCTCATAATCTAGGAGAAGTAATTGATACTACTATTGCTTTGATGAAAGATCCTAAACATAAATTCTGTTTAATTCCAGATGAATGTATGTCTTGTGAATTGTTGGATACTGATTGGCAAAAGATCAATGAAACTGGTAATGGTACTTATATTGCTCAAGGTATTATTGAGACAGGAGAATATCAAGGTCATCCAGCATTATTCATTAAATCTCTACCAGACTTCACATATTTTGATTCTGTAAAAGACTCTATTGTTAAACTTGTAGAGACAAATAAGATGCCTTATATCCATGACCATATTTCTAGAACTAAAACAGTTATGGTTAAGGGTGAACGTGTCACAAACTTTGATGAAGTAATCACTCTTAAAAAAGGAACTGATCCTAACTTCGTTAAAGAATACTTATATGCTAATACAGCTATTAGACAAACACGTCAAGTACGTCTTATCGTAATCAAAGACAACAAACTTTGTTCTATGAACTATAGAGATTACTTGTTAGGCTTTATTGATTTCCGTCGCATGACAGTAACAAGACGTTTAAATTCTTTACTTCAAAAATATAAGACTTCTATTCATGAAAGAATGTTCTTATTACAAGTTCTCTCTAAGAAGAAAGAATTAGATTCTATCATTGCTACTATCCGTAAACAAAAGACTACTGATAATCAAGCATTGATTGACTTCATGGCTGATAAGTTAAAGATTACAAATCTTCAAGCTAAGTATTTATTAGAAACTGGTTTGAATAGACTTACTGAAGGACACAGATTGCGTTATGAAAGAGAATTGAAAGAGCTTGAAGCTAAAGTAAATCAAATCATGGATATTCTACTTCATACGAAGAAGATTGATGAACTCATTATTCAAGAAATGTTAGAGATCAAAGCTAAATACAATACTAAACGTATGTGTCGCATCATCTCTAAATCTGAAGCATCTGGTATCGCTCCTGGTACATTCAAACTAGTATTTACTAAGAATAACTATATCAAGAAAATTGGTGAGAATGAAGAAGTAGGTTCTTTGAATAAAGATGAAGTAAACTTTGTTATCAAAGTAGAGAATGATGAAGATGTAATCATATTCTCCTCTATGGGTAAAGTATTCAAGATGCCAGTTCATAAAATCCCAATCGCAGCCAAAGGTTCTAATGGTGTAGATATTCGTGTATTAAATAAGTATGCTACTTCTAATATTGCTTGCGCAGCTAGAGAGTCTACTTTAAAGAAATTAGTTGATTCTAAAATGCATAACTATCTATTTACTGTAAGTAGAAGAGGCTTTATTAAGAAGATTGATATTGCTGATATCTTAACAGCTCCTCCATCTGGTATTATTTATAGTAAGCTTGATGAAGGTGATTATATCAAAGATATTCTATTCGGCCCAGATAAGATGGATTTATTGATCTATTCTGGTTCTAAAGTTCTTCGTATCAGTTCTAAAGAAGTTCCGTACTTAAAACGTTCTACAAAAGGTAATAGAGCATCAACTGCTTCTAGCCTTATTGATGGTATGAGCTTTGTATTACCTCAAGCTACTAGTTTAATTGTAGTAACTAAGGATGGTTATATAAATAAACTATCTTTAGATATTATTAAACGTTCTAATAGAGGCAAAGCTGGTATTAAAGTAATCAAACTTAAGAAAGATGATTCTATCTTAAATATCTGGCCTTGTGCAGAAGATGCAATATTACTATCTTATCAAGGTAGAAAGAACGAAGAAATTCCAGTAGCTTCTATTAAAGAAGGAAGTACTATTGGATCTGGTGAAAGATTATTGAAATCCCCAACCAGAGTTGTATTAACTTATCTTTAAGAATAACTAATTTAGGATATGGATTAATTTCCATATCCTAAATATTTTTTTGGTTATATACTATAATAGTGATGAGGTAGTAGTATATAACTAACATTGAACTACTCATAGTATAATAACTTTGTTTTAAAACTCGATTTGGGGTTTATTCATCGGTATAAAACTGACTCCCTAAAAAGCTTTACTGGCCGATGTAAAATTATTTCATACTAATCCTAATACAAAATAAATATGATATTATGAGTTTTCTCGCAACAACAAAATTTCTCTATTGTTTTTATAGGTTGAAGTATGAACATGGTAGAGAAGCCTTTCTGAACAAATAATAATAACCATTGGAAAGCTCATAATAGATTCTCACTGAAGCTTTGTTAAAATAAGATCTATAATGTATCTAACACTAAAACCAACACTTATAGATTACAAATACCATTATTTGACAAATGCTATGAGTCCCTTTATAACAATTACAATCCAAACAAATCACATTATACTACTATCTCATCTTTCCCAATGAACACTCCTACTAGCTTCCCACTAGTAGGAGTATCTTCATTTTATTTCTCCTTATTAAAATAAAGAGGTACCCCTATACCTCTTTATTTTTTTTTCAAATGCATAAATTGAGTATAGGAGACATTCATATAATTGGATAGGAGGTATGCTGAAACAATGCCTAAAAAACAAAATTTTAATACAGAAGCTATTCTCAAAGGAGTCTATCCTATTATAGAGAATAGTATGAATAAGAATATGATGGCATGGAAGAGATGTATGTCTAGCTTTATTCAAAAGAGAAATGAAATGCTCTTCGATACTATGCCTTGTGATAGAATCTTGTATAGAGACAATGATAAAGAAGAATTATATCAAGCTCTAAAGATTACTATGAATCAAATTAAAGAAAAGATGCAAGATACTTATTATGCTAGCATTCTTCACTTTAAACCAAACTCTGCTAAAGATGATCTAACTATAGTAGCTCTTTGTATTGTTAGATACTTTTCTTTAAAGAAAGACAAAAAGAATTTAGAATTAGCCAATATATACTTAGCTTTCTCTGCTAAGTTCTATCCATTGGTACATTATGAATTCTTTAAAACTGTAGCTCCGTCTAAATATAGACACGTTATGGAATACGTTATTAATAATAAACTTTCTCAAAAATTTGATTTAAAATCTAAGGGAAGTGTTATTGGTGCAGTAAAATCCATTAATGATACTTGGGCTAATTCTTATGAGAAAATGCTTAAAGATTTCGATGATGAAGAAGTTGTATATGTAATAGAGCAATTATATAACCGCATCAAATCTTTTATGAAAAATATTGCTACTCTTTATTATGAAGCATATAAAAAGAGAGAATATATCACTTATGAAAAAGACCAAATCCCTGAAGAAGGATCTGGAGATAGTACTTTTAATCTAGCTACTAATGATTCTTTTAGATTGCAACAATATGTAGAAAAGACAATGGAAAGAATCAATACTTCTCAAGTAGACTATAAAACTTGTACTATGTGTGCAGATGCTAATGTAAAGACTGAAGAAGTTAGAAGTATCTTTGAAAGTATTTTCAATAATGGGAATAATGTTTCTCTTGTTAAAGAGTTAATCACTCTTATGATAGCATCCTATATGGTTCAAGCTACAAATAAAGATGTAGCTTCTATAGCCTTCTTTAAATTCTCTACTCAAGTAAAACCTAATACTAAAGATGAGACTCTTATTAGGATTAAAGATATTATTGAAGAGATGCTTAATGACAACTCTTTACAATATAGAAAGAGAAAGCATAGGGTTGCTACAAAATTATCCTATCAAAAAGCTTTCCTTAAATATTTTGCATTTATGATTATTAACGCTAATAAATAGAGGTATATGATGATTCCATTAAATGAAGTTTACTTCGGTAAAACAAATGAAGTTCTTTGTATTGAAGATCTTCTTATGAAACTTAAGAAGAAATATGCTAAAGATCAACCATTGAAAGATTATAAGACTTTCAAAACTATGGTGAAAGATCCTATTCTGAAAACTATTGAAAAACAAATCGGTGAAGCATTTGGTTTCAATGGTGTAATTCTTACAATCAATCCAGATCCTACAATCAATGCTTACACTATTCCATTTGTATTAGATAGAATGAGTGATAAAGCCTATGACACGAATGACAAAGAGCATGAGTTGGATAATCTTAAAAACTACGTTTCCATAACTTCTCGTGGTGCTAAATTTGATAAAAAGAAATTCCCTGTAAATCTTTTAGTTTGTTTAAATCTTGGTGCTATCTTTACTAGCTATATTACTATTCCAGAACTTATGTCTTTTATTCTTCACGAAATTGGACATACCTTCTCTAAAGCTATTTTAGATAGAAATACTAAGTATGGTAAAGTAGATGAAAAGTTCGCGGATCAATTTGCAGCAATGTATGGGTACTCTTCTGAATTATCATCTGCGTTTACTAAACTTGGACCTCAAGAATATAAGATTACTAAGACTTTAAAACAAGTTCCTATTGTAAATATTCTAGTTGGTATTGGTAAGATTATGGATGATCTTTCTATGAGAGCAAATATCTATGATCCTCATCCTTCTAACCGTAAACGTGTTATCTATCAAATCGAACAAATTGAGCATGAATTGAAAAATACAAAAGACCTAGATCCTAAGATTCGTAAAGAATTGGAAGAACAATTAGAAATTTGTAAACAACAACTAGACAAATTTGATACTCCTACTGAAGATGATACTGTAGCAGATAAGATGCTTAAATACTATAATAGAAACCTTACTAAGTATCATGCTGGTGAAAAAGATACTGATGAAGTTATTGGCAAATATGGTAGTACAGATTTGATCAATCAACGTCTTGAAGTTCTTATGAGAAGAAGAAAGAAGAAATAGTCTATGGCAAATATCAAAGAAGCTAGAAAGAAAGTAGAAGAAAGAATCTACAAAGTATTTGATATGATTGATAAGACTGGTGCTAATACGGAATATTATAAAGCTAAGTTTGCTAAGATGAATGACAAGCAATTCTATGATTTCTTTGATCAAGACTTTCCTTTAAAATTCCAATCCAAGGTATTTGAAAACGATCCAAAGATTGATCAAATCATGGATGCTTTACATTATATCAACGTACCAGTTGAAGAAAAAGTTAGTATGCCTTTCTTATATAGAAATAAGGATGGAGTTCCAGTTAAATCTCAAAATGTATTAGTTTTATATATGACTCTAAAGAGATTGAAACAAATGGTTCAAAAGAAAACTGGTTATTCTGTTAATATCTCTAAACGTGATTATAGAACTGGCTTGCTTATCGATACTGATAAGAATGGTAACTCTACAGATAGAGAATTTGAATCTATGGTAACTTTAGATCTACCAGATACAATGAAAGAGCTTGCAACATATCGTGCTGATGCTATGAATGCTAAATCTAAATTCTATAATCAAATCAATACGACAGGTATGGTTAGTCAGAAAGATGTTCCTGTAGAGAATGATGACTCTCTTGCAAGAAATCTTATCTCCTCTTATCTACTTGGTGCCCATATTAACTCTAACTTAGTTAATACTGAAGACTACTTACCTAGAACTCTAAAGAAACGCAATACAGAGCAATCTGGTCTTAAGAGGGAAGGTTAATTTTCAGTATAAATATATACTATAATAATGAGATTAGATTATGATTAAACAGGATACATTAAATAATCAATCTCATTTTAGGTTAGATTTAAAAGGAGGAATCAAAATGTGTAAAGAAAACGAAGAAAAAGTTTATTCTTTAACAGAGCAAGGTGATTTCGGTTGTGGGGCAACTGAATTATCTAAAGAAGATGCTGATAAAGTTAAAGAACAACAAAAAGACAAACAATAAAATATTTTTATTTTTAAGCAATGACTATAATACTCACTCATAGCATTCATTGCTATGAGTGATTGTTTTGACTAAGAAAGGATGGTTGAATTTGCAATGGAATATAAAGAAATGAGACCACAAAAGACTAAGATAAGAAGAAAGAAGAAAGATAAAAAAGCAGCAGCAATAGTATTGGGATTCTTGCTATGCTTTGCAATTTCTATTATAGCCAACATTTATTGTGTTGCTAAGATTCGTTATTTAGAAACTCAAGTAGGAGAGGTATCTTTAAATGTAGATAAGAACTCAGAAACAACAAATGCTATATTGAATACTCTAAATGATATGAAGACAGAACAAAAAGAGTCTAATAAGAAACAGCAAGATAAATTAGACAAGATGCAATATTTAAGACAAGTATCTATTTCAAATTTAAAGTCTAGTGGTCTTAATGGAGATACAGACCTAGCGGCTAATAAGATTATTACAACAGATGATATGAATAAAATCATCGATAATTATGCCTCCCACGTTTCAGGCGGGACAAAATTTCAAGGGCATGGAGATATTTTCATAAAAGCATCTAAAGAATCTGGGTTGAACCCGATTTATATTTTTGCTCATGCAGCTATTGAATCTGGTTTTGGTAATAGTATCCTTGCCAATGACCGTCACAATTATTTCGGTATAAATGCTGTTGATGCAGATCCAAACCAAGCTCATTCTATGGGATCCAATATGGAAGATGGTATCATAAATGGAGCGAAGTGGATCAAATCTAACTATTATGACAAAGGGTACACTACATTAAATAGAATGAAAAGCGGCGGGTATGCTACGGATCCTAATTGGATTGCTAAAATTACTAGTGTCGCTAATAATTCAATTTCATACCTTTAATCCTAATTTAGTTATGGAGGTTAGCCAATGTTAAATGCTAAATTTATTGGTGTAGGTGCTGCTGGTAATAAAGCAGTAATTCGTTTATTGGAAGATGGTATCATTCAAGATAATTCTTGTTTACTTTTGAATAGTACTCTTGCAGATGTTCCAGAAAAGTATAAAGAATTCGCTATTGAATTCGGTGATACTAAAGGTTGTGGTAAAGAACGCGACCTTGCAAAAGATATGATTATGGATGCATTAGCAGATCATACAGTTAATCTTGATGCATTAATGGATCCAGATGACCGTATGGTTATTATTGTAACATCTTCTGAAGGTGGTACTGGTTGTGGTGCTTCTTCTGTTATTGCAAGATATATGAAAGAAGTAGTTGGTGCTAACGTACAATTATTCGTATTTACAGGTTTTGAAGATGACGTTCGTGGTCTTAAAAATACTGTAGATTGGTTCCATGACCTTTCTGAAGATTATATCATTCAAGCTATTTCTAATAAATCTTTCTTAGAAGAAGCTGAGGGTAATCGTAAGAAAGCAGAAGAGTTAGCAAATAGAGAATTCTCTAAACGCATCTCTACTCTATTAGGTCAAAATATTATTGCATCTGAAAATAATATTGATGATACAGACCTTTACAAGATCGATACAACTCCAGGCTTTATGACTATCGAACACACTGTATTGAATAAGATTCGCAGTGTAGAAGACTTTAATAAAGCATTGGAAAATATGGTGTTAGATACTCATAGCTTAGATAATGAACGCTCTGCTAAACGTATTGGTATCATTATTAACTGTGGTGAAAAGACTCAGGGCTTTATTGATCAAACCTTTGATGTTCTTAAAAAGAAATATGGTACACCATATGAATTATTCTTACATATTCAAAACTACCATGATGAAGAATATGTAGATATCATTGTATCTGGTATGAAGATTCCTTATGATGATATCAAGAATACTTATAATAAGTATAAGAAACAAATGGAATCTATTGATATGAATCAAGACAGATTCTTCAAACATAGCTTTGATACTTCTGCTGCAAATGGCCTAGATATGAACTCTAAGGTTAAACGCTTTACAGAAACTGATACTAGAAAACTAGCAGCTTCTAGATCTAACTTCTTCAGCAAAATGGGTAAGAAATCCGAACCTGAAACTGCTGGGAAAGGTAAAGAAGTTTCTGACGAATTATAATATCTATTTGGAGGACTAGAATGATAGATGAAGATAACTTCTATGCAATTAGTAATACTCTAGTAGATTCTGGTCCAACTATATTAGCGAAACGTCTGAGTAACCTTGATCGGTTACCAGACGAGTTCGCATATAGACTGGTGAAACAAGAGTATAAATCTTTTTTGTCTTATGTTGATAGATGTGAAGATTTGAACTTCCTAAAATCTAATAGCAGATTCTTAACTTTTCTAATCCAAGTCTGTATGGAAGAAACACTTAGTTATGAAGATCGTATTTATTGCAATAATATGATCTACAACATGTTTCCAGTAAACCAATATATTGCTAAACTGTATACTTTCTTAAGCACCGTTGTTAATAATAATATGACTCATAAGATTATTAACAATTGCGAATTTAACCAAGTATCATCTTCATATATTGCAGTAGCTAGAAAATCTTCTTTCCGACAAGATGAAAATATTATTAGATTAAATTCAGCTATTATTTGTATAGGATTGGATCCTTCTAACAATATTTCTGTGGATAAGATCATTAAATTATTTAGTACTATCTATACTAATATAAGAGACTTAACAGAATTATTCTTGAATATTCTTAAAGATAATTATGTTTATCAATCGGACGATGATTGGATTACTCCAGAAGTAATCTATATCTCTAATTGTATAAATAGAGCAATTCTTACTATTATAGAATCTCAACCAGAACCTATTATAGAGGAAATGATGCTAAGAGCATACAATATGATTAGTATTGAATCATTAGATTATACAGATCTAAGATTTAGCTTAAAGGATATTGATAAAACGATGTATCCTAAGATTATATCTGTCTTAAACAACTTAACTAAAAAAGAAATATACTTTAATTTCTAATAGCAAGGGTTTAATTACCCTTGCTATTTTCTTTTGTAGAAACTTATAGAGTTTGAGACACAATATTATATTCGCAAATATTGTGAATTTATAGAGGAAATTAAGCAAGAAATGTAAGGAGGAAACGAAATGGCTGAAACAAACAGCATCTTAGAACAAATGTTTAGAGACAAAGTATCTAAGATGGATTATAGTATGAGCCAAGAAGCCAAAGAAGATACAGGGTATCCGACTGGATTTTTAAACTTTGATTATCTTAATGGCTTCATTAACGATCAAAAAACATCTGATGGTGAAATGAAACAATACTTCGTATTGGGTATCACAGATGGTTCTTATAATGTATTAATCGGTAATACAGGTTGTGGTAAATCTACACTTGTAACACAAATTGCTGCTAATATTGCTAGACAATTTAAAACTACTACTATCTTTGAAGATAATATCGAAGGCGGTATGACTACTGCTCGTCGTAGATCTTTATCTGGATTCTCTTTGGAAGAATACAATAAACGATATATCGTTCGTAATACAGGGGTTACAGCTGAAAACTTTTATGAACGTATTAAAATGATTCATGACTTAAAAGTCGGAAATCCTGAGAAATTTTTATATGATACTAAGAGAAATGATGTGTATGGCAATCCTATTATGAAATTAGAGCCTACCATCTATATCCTAGACTCTATCCCAATGCTAATGCCTAAAGAATATGCAGACGATGATGAATTAGCTGGCAAATCTTCTGGTGCTGCTACAGCTCAAATCTTAACTCGTATCTTTAGACAAATCATTCCTCTTCTCAAAGAAGCTAATATCATTCTATTTGGTATTAATCATATCTTAGAAGAAGTTCAAATGACAATGTTCCCAAAAGCCAACCCTGTACCATATTTAAAACAAGGTGAACGCTTACCAAGAGGTAGATCTGCTACTTATGTAGCTAATAATATTATTCGTCTAGATGCTAAGACTAAACTTAAATCTGATGAAGGATATAAGATTGAAGGTTCTATTGTAGAAATCTCTTTAGTTAAATCTCGTTCTTCTGGTAAAAAGCTTGGTACTAGATTAGTATATGATTTTGCTAATGGATTTGATCCATGGTTATCTTTATTAGAAGATTTAAAAGCAAACAAACTCATCTATGGTGGTGGGGCATCTCTATCTTTTGATATGGATAAAACCTATAAATTCTCTTATGGTTCATTCAAAGAAAAGGTAGTTTCTGATGCAGAATTCAGGGGAGCTTTCTTAGGGGTAGTTCTTGATCGATTGAAAAAGATTCCACAACCTATTCAATTAGCAGAAGAATCACACACTGATGAATTGTTATCTTCGGATGCTCTCTACGAGGTCTAAACAATATATCGGCTATATACTATAATTATGAGGCTATTCTCTCTCTAGCCTCATAATTGTTTTCTTTAATTATAGGAGTGGAAGAAAAAATGAAGAATGTTAGTATTGAATGCGAATTCATAACCATCGAGGAATTAAGGGAAAAATGTGAGAACGGTTTAAAAGACAAATTAACCAGTTCTGAATTGGAAAAAATGAATAACTACAAAACAGCCACATGTTTATGCATTCCATTAGAAGATGAATGCTCAGATTATTCAGACGACGATTCAGTGGAGGATAAACTGAAACTTTTGATTGTCTCAGGGTCTAAAGACAATACAACTTTCCAATCAATCTCGAATGGTTTAAGGGGGACAAAAACAATTATTTCTAATATCTATCCTGATAATGAAGCTACTCTCCTTCATATCATGGTAAACTATTCTTACCTATTTGATTATATAGAATCTATCTCTAAGGAAGATATTAAGATTATGATTGGTCTCTTATATGATAACTATAACATTCGCTTGGTATTAATCTAAAATTAAAGAAACTTAGGGGATTTTCATATGAAAACAACTAACACAACCTTGAGTCTTGCAAAAGACATTGAAGCAATTGAAAAGCGATTGCCGAACCATGAGTATACTCTCTGTAAAGGTCTTAAACAACCTTTTAACAATACAAACTCTGGTTCAAGAAAAATCATGCAAGGTATTCAAATGGAGCAAATTGCTCAGTTGTTAGAACCAGAAGTGCCTATTGTATCTACTGGATATGAAAACCAATTTGGTGAACTCAGCTCTAATTTTATTAGGGCTGAGCATAACTATAAGGTTATTGCCAAGATATCTAAATTTAGCAATGATCCTAATAGACGCTATTGGTTGATTCTATACAACAAAGCTCTAAATGAATTAACTTGTATTGAACGTATTGATTACAAGCATATTACAGAATTTTATGGTTACATCTATAACAACGATTATTTAGACAGCCTCACTCCTGGCAAAACTATTCACAAAGGCGATGTGATGAAGAAAACAATATCTTATGATGAATATAATAATCGTGCTGAAGGTGTAAACTTGTCTACGATGTATGTAGCTTGTGAATACGTTAAAGAAGATCCTATTGTTATTAGCGAATCTGCATCTAAACGCTTTATCACGCCGTTAATAGATAAAGTAGAAGTAAAGATCAATGATAATGATATTCTTCTAAATCTCTATGGTAGAGATAAAGAATATAAAACTTTTCCAGACATCGATGAAGATGTAAAGAATAATATTCTTTGTGCTGTTCGTAGAGAACTCAAAGATGAAGAAGCTTTATTTACTCAATCTTGGGAAAGATTGAAAACTACTATGATGAATGATAAAGAATACATCGTAGAAGGTAAAGTTATCGACATCGATGTTTACTGTAACAATCCTGAGAAGCTAGAAAACTCTCTTTATAATAATCAAATCAAAAGATATTATGATGAGACAATTAGATTCTCTAAAGAGTTTGTTGCTGCAGTAAATCCTTTGATCTATGATCAAACTACTGGAGAAAGAAAAGATATTAATATATCTTACGATCTTCAAAAGATGTTGTACAACTGTGATGCAGTAGTACATGGAAAACAATACATCAGTGAAAAGGTTTTCAACAATATCACTATGGTTGTTTATATTCAACAAAACAAACCTCTTCACAGTGGTGATAAGATTACAGACAGATATGGTGGTAAAGGTGTTATCTCCAAAGTAATGCCTGACTCTATGATGCCGCATTATTTAAGAAATGGTAAATGGGTACCAGTAGATGTATTATACTCTATGAATACTTGTATTAACCGCTTGAATGATGGTCAGTTATTTGAAACTTCTGTAACTTATATTGGTTGGCAATTATTAGAATATATCGGTACTCAGATGGATGCGAATGCTATGAATTATGATCAAGCATTTGCATTGATCCACCGATATATAGAATTGCTCAATCCAGAACAAGCATATTTTTTAGCCGAACAATTCCAATTCACTTATGATAAGAATGATATGGATTTTGAAGATAATGAATATAAGAGAAATCTCTTTATTCAACAAATGCTTCATGAAGGTAAGATCTTGTTATCTCTCAAACCTATTTCTACTGGAATGAGTATTGATCTTTTAACCCAAATCTACAATGCATTCCCATTCATTAATAAACATTGCAACGTATGTGCTCCTGTAAAAGATTCTAATGGTAAATATAGAATGGTTCTTACTAGAAGAAAACTTGTTATTGGGTTTAAATACATTTCTAGATTAAAACAATTAGCAGAAGAGAAGTTCTCTGTAGTATCTTTGGCTTCTACTAATATTAGAAATGAAAACTCTAAATCTAGAATGAGTAAAGTCCATAATGCTAAGTTTGCTTCCACTCCAGTAAGAATCTTTGGTGAAATGGAATCTTCTACTATTACAGCACATCTTGGTGTAGAGAAGTTTTATCAAGAATTCATGCTTAACTCTTCGAGTCCTAAAGCAAGACGTTCTCATAAGAAACTTCTTACAGGAAATCCATTTGACTTTGATATTGAGTTAGATGAAGATGCAGAATCTCAATCTGCTCAAATACTACATGCTTATCTTAAAGAACTTGGTGGTAGATTTAGATTTATCAAATTATTCAAACACATTCGCCATCCTATGTTGAGAAATGTGGTTGATATCTTACCAAGAAAACCTAAGTTTGTAGTAGACGTTCTTGATGAGGATACTAGAACCAAATATAAATCTGCTGAAGATTATAGAAAGAGAGTTCTTAATAAACAAAAACCTGAATCAAGAGAGACAAAAGAAGTCATTAGAATCATTCCTGGTCTCTATGAAGAGAATGTTCGTAATAGAGAATATGATGAAAAGCTTAGAAGACTTGGTTTAAAAGACTAAATAACAATATACAATAATAATGTAGTAGAGATTAAGTTCTCTACTACATTTTATTTTGAAAGAAAGGAGGAATGTATATGAATTCAGATTTAGTAAATATTTATAATCAAATACTTACTGGAAATCCTATTGTTCCAGATAATATAAGACAAATCATGATAGATAAATCTATGGAATGTATAAATAAACAAAAGATAGAGCAATCAGATTATGATGATATCATGCTTATCATTCAAATATCTAATGCTTTATATAATAATGGAGCTAATATCACATTACCACTAGATGATCCTATTTATGATGCATTAATAGTACTTTGTAAAGTACAAGGACTTCAATATCCTGTAGGAGCTCCTCCTATAGTATTCAATGTAGAACCAGTTGCTAAACAGAATTATGATCTTTTAGAAACTGGAGATAAAGGCCCTAAAGAAGTAGTAAGGGTTATACCAAATAAAGATAAGATGATGTATTTCCATCCTCTTACTAGAAATTATACACTTCCAATAGAAGAGGACTTTATAGTTCACCATGATAATACTTTGGTCAAAAAGAAGTCTAGAAATGTTTCTAGTAATTACAATATGTGTGGTACTCTTGATAAGTGCAAGTATACTCTTAAAGCCGATGCATTAACAGATGGGGTTTTGGATGATAGAACCGTTCAAATATTTGAAAGAGATTTCTTAGGAGCTCATGTAGAACAAGGGATTATCAATTCAGGTCATATTAAACTTATAGCATCTCTTAAATACGATGGTGTATCTGTAGAAGAAGAGGTTGCTGGTCATAAGATAACATTCGCATGTACTAGAGGAGATACTTCTAATAACGAAGCATCAGATCTAACCCCAATTTTAGGAGGAATGGAATTTCCTAGAGCCAAAGGTATAGTAGATGAATCAGAAGTATTCGGTATTAAATTTGAATATATCGTTACTGAAAATAATCTAAAACGTATTGCTCAAGACTTTGGTAAGACGTATGCAAATCCTAGAAATGGTGTAATAGGTTTATTAGGTGGGTTAGATGCTAGAATGTATAGAGACTATCTAACTCCTATCCCATTAGAATCTTCTTTGAATATAGATAGATTGGCCGAATTGGATTTCTTAAATAAATTCTATACTAAGAATATCTCTATGCGTCATGAAGTAATCGAAGGAGACTATACCCAAGTATTATTCATGGTTAGTCAATTTGTAAAGAATGCAAATGAACTAAGAGATTATATGGGTTTCCAATACGATGGTGTAGTTATAGAATATGCAGATGAATCTATTCGACAAAGATTAGGAAAAAGAGGAGCAGTTCCTAGATATGCAATAGCTATCAAATTTAATCCATTAAGAAGGGTATCTACATTTACTCATTATACCTATTCTGTAGGTCAAGATGGTAGAGTAGTTCCAATGGCTCACTTTAGACCAGTAGAATTCTTTGGTGCTATTCATGATAAGACTACAGCTCATTCATTAAAGAGATTCATAGATCTTGGATTAAGATGTGGTGATAAGGTAAATCTTACTTTAGTAAATGACGTAATTGTATATATTACAAAAGCTGATGATAGAGCAAACGATACAAATCCTAATCCATTAGAAGAATTCCCAACGAAGTGTCCTTGTTGTGGATCTGATCTTATAATCACAGATTCTGGCAATAGTGCTATTTGTCCTAACTTCTTCTGCCCAGAAAAAGTGATAGGAAGATTAACTAATCTATTTAAGAAACTCAATATAAAAGACTTCTCCAGTGAATCTATTAGAGCTTTAGGAGTAAAGTGGTTAAGAGAACTATATCAACTTCCTAAAGAAGTAGTTATAGAAAAACTTGGAGAGGCTAATGGTATTAAATTCTTACAAAGATTAGAAGATATGAGAACAACAAAGTTCCCAGATTATAGAATTCTAGGATCTATTGGATTTACTTCTATAGCATCAGAAACTTGGAAGATCATATTGAAGAATGTGACTTTAGAAGAGCTATTATTAAATACTGATAAAGTTTTAAATAATATATCTGCTGCTAAAGGCATTGGTTCTAAAACAGTAGAAACTATTAGAAATGAAATAGAATTGTTTAGACCAGATATAGAGTTCATCTTTAATAACTTCAATATCGAACGTACTGTTGTTGGTGAGGAAGATAATAAAGCACAAGTAAGATTCTCTGGATTAAGAGATCATGGTTTAGCTAATAGATTTAATGAAGCTGGCTTTGATGCTAGAGAAGATGCTGGTGTCACTGGAACGACTGCTATATTGGTAGTACCATATATCGGATTTGAATCTGGTAATGTAACTAAAGCATTTAAAGCTAAAGAAAAGAACTATAAGAAATCTTCTGGTCTTAATATTGAAGGCGGTATTAATTATACAAATCTTCAAAGCTTTAAAAATTACTATCCATTTATTATGACACCTGATGAGGCGGATCAGTTTCTTAAAGTTAATTATGGAAAGTAATTAAAATTGATATAGTGTATGACTAATTCGTAACCTTTAAATTGGTTATACACTATAATTCTGATATCATCCCGACGGGGTTGATTATATAAAAGATCTTTTATTATAATTTTTAGGAGGACTCTTAAATGAAGAACTATCTTGAATCCAGCATCCCAATGCAAATTATGAAAACTTTCACTTCCCGTGATTATGGTTGGAATGACTTTGTATCTGAAGCATGTATCAAAACATTGTTTGAAGGCGCAGCTATTTTCTTAGGTAAAAACAAATCTAAAGATACTCCAGTAGCTTTAGTATTCAAAGATGCTAATGACAAATTCCATTTTGCAGCATACGTTCAATTCCATAAACAAGAAGAAGAAGGTGCTGATGAAGGTTCTTGGACTTTGAATTATACTTTCAATGAAGAAGATATCGATGCTAAATGGAAAGTATATACTTTCCCAGAATCCCAAGCAGCATATGCTGTAATTGCTGATCATGGTCATGATGAATATGGTTTGGTATTCAAATTTATGCCTAAAGATGACAATGGTAATATCTGTGAAGGTTCTGCTCAAGAATTGTTCTGCACAATCTTAGATGTAATCTTTGATTATATGCGTTCCAACGTATCCATCGATCCTGTATTGGAATTCACTAACTTATTCACTATGACTGGTGAAATTGCTGGTAATAACGTATACATCGGTATCGAACCATCTGAACATTTGAAACAACATGTAAAAGATGACTCTGGTGTTGCTTCTAATCAAGAATTACCTGAACGTGCTTAATTCAAATAAATAATATTTGAGAAGAAGAAAAGAAGGAGATTTATTATGAAAGTAACCCATACAGTTCTCCATTTAGAAACAGAACAAGAAAAGCAAATGTTAATTAAAGCTGTTGCTAGAGAAATAGTTAGCAAAGCTGAAGTTGCATCTGTTGATGATGGTTATGAAGCTGAGTCGAATCAAATTCCTCAATTCACACCACCTATTCCTGTTGCAATTTCTGAAGCTGAATTGCAAGATATTGAGCATATTGAGCCAGAAGTTTGTACTTGTAATCATTATGAAGATGATCAACAAGAAGAGACTCAAGGACCTATTAGAACTCTTACTTCTTACCTATTCAAACATAAAGACAGTGATAGAGTAACTCCTGTATATGTATCCAGAGTTGAAGAACCTGTCGACGAAGATGTTAGAGAAGCTAAAAAAGAAGCAGCTTTAAAACTATTCAAGTTGCTTGCTCAAACTCCAGGTAGAGAAGAGGATAGAAGGATTTCTAGTAAAGATATGATACCTCTAATTGTAGCTAATAGAATGGCTCAGCCAAGCCTACCAGAAGAAGAAGATACTATTCATACCTTTACTTCTAACAAAGGTCATAGAATCGATATCCCAGAATCTTTAGTTCAATATATTAAGAACGAACACTAATAAATCTACAGAAGATGGTTGAGAGGAATTATCCTCTCAACCTATATCTGTCTATTAAGTTTTTAATATAATTTTTTCAGATGGGATGTTAGTACTATGAAAAAAATGAAGATAGGTAAAAGAATCTTAGATGTAATGGATCAGGATGATTTTATTAGACGATCTATTTTAAATCCACAAATCTCTAAAGATCTTGCAGAAGATACAGCAGTTGTATCTGGGAATACAGTATATCCTGTAAATACTAAATTTACTAGAGATATGGTTAATGTTTATGATGCTGGTCCTGTTTTAGTATATTCTAATCCAGAAGATGTTAATCATGAAGAATATGATGCTAAAAATATCATCGATTTTGAGAATGTAGAAAATCTTAGAGATGCTATAGAAAAGCAAGCTAAATTAGAGCAACAAGAACGTACCATTTTGATCTCTGCAAACAATATCTATACTCCTATCGTTAAAGAAGAAGATACTCCAGAAATGGCTTTGTTTAAACAAGCTATTGCTAAGAAGTCTATAGATATTGAAAACTATAAACCTAGATTTGGTTCTGATTATTCTAATGACCTTCGTGGTTTAGCTGGTCATAGTATTACTTTCTTCAAGTTAAAAAGATTCTGTGATATCTTTGATATTAGAGCTTCTGTTACATTTGAAGATAAGAAGAATGCTCCTAATCCAATTGGAGAAAAACTCACAACCTGTATAAATGACACAATCGATTAACAGGAGGAGAAGATGAATCAAAGGGAATTTATCTATAATTATGCAAATAAATATAGAGAAAAATTCAATACAGAATTATTTGGTAGATCTGATGATTTAATCATCTACTACTTGCAAAATATAATCAAGTCTACTGAACGTGAGATGGGCGTTAATGGGTATTTCACTATTAAGGTTCATAACTTCACTGTTGTAGATGATTATAAACAAATTATTGATATCTTACAACAATACCAAGCAAATGCTATTAGCAAATCTTCTAAGATGAAAGCTTCTACAGACAATCGTTATGATTTTATAGATTTAAAAGAGTCTGACTTAAGACTATTAATCGTAACTTATTATATCGAAGCAGCTGATGGTAGAGAAATGTTTGATATTATCATTGCAGTTCCTAAAGTAATAGAAAAGTTCTACTTTAAGATCAATGGTAATGTAAGATCTGCAATGTATCAAATCGTTGATGCATTTACATATAACAATAGAACATCAAACCATAAATATGATATGGTTACAGTAAAATCAGCATTCCAACCAATTCGTGTATACAGACACATGAATGAATTGAGTGATGTAAGAGAGAATAAGGTTTATGCTGTAACTTATGATGCAGATATCTTCAAGAAATCTGTTCCTATGGTAAAATATATCTTTGCTGAAATGGGATTGATTAGAGGACTTCAATTCTTAGGATTAGATCAATTTGTTAGAATCACTGATACAGATCCAGATGATCCTAACTGGTATACATTCTTGCCTAAGAAGACTAGTCAAATCTTCGTAAGCTGTCCTAAGTCTGTATTGCATAATAACCCAGCATTACAACATGTAATGGTAGAATTATGTAATGAGTTCCCAAGAAAGTTTGCAACTATTCCATTTATTTTCTCTAGAGAATTCTGGTTAGATTCTTTAGGAAGAAAGTTCAATTTGAGCACACCTAGAAACAAAGGTATCTCAGTATTAACTTCTCTTAAATTAATCTATGATAAAACTACTGTAGAAAAGATTAGACTTCCAGAAGAAGATAAGAATACTATCTTTGCTATTTTAAGATGGGTAATGTATGAATACAATGCTCTATTAGCAAAAGATAATCTAGATATCTCTATTAAGAGATTAAGATGTGAAGAATATATTGCATCTTTATATGCTCCAAGACTATCTAAAGCAATCTATGCTTTATCCGATATGGGTGAAAAAGTAGATATCAAATCTGTTAAGAAACGTCTTAATACAGATCCTATGTTCTTGATTAATGAGATTACAAATTGTAACCTTGTTAACTTTAGAGACATCACTACAGATAATGATTCATATCTTGCTTTAAAATATACCTATAAAGGACCTCAAGGTATTGGTGAATCCGGTAATAATGCAATTCCAGATGTATACAGATATTGTCATACTTCTAATATTGGTATAGTAGATATGTCTGCATCCTCTCCTACAGATCCTGGTGCTACATCAATGATTGTACCATTGATTCATATGCAACCAAATGGATACTTTAGAGAAGATCCTAAATCCAAAGAACCTAATACTTGGAGAAAAGGTTTAGAGAAGCAGTATAAAGAATTCAAAAAGGAAAATCCTCTTAAAGAAGTTGTAGAATTCAATAAGAAAATTTTCCAAGAACCAGATTATTCGGTTCCTGAATTACAACTTAAGGATTTCCATAAATAAATATAATACGAGGATAGTGCTTAGTCACTATCCTCACTATTTTTTTACTAACAAAAATGACACTATGAGTAAGCACTAAAAAATAAGGAGGATAAGAAAATGATTCTCGCAAAATCTGAAATATCTATCAGTCCAGTTTCTGCTAGACCAATTCCAGCTCCAAATAGATTTCCTATTGTAGAAGAAGATAATAATGTTTTAGATAAGATTAGTATTTTCTTAGGTGGAACTTGCAATGGCTCTAAATCTAAATGGAGAGATAAACTTATCCCTATGCTAAGCCATAAATTCGAACCATTTAATCCAGTTGTGGATGATTGGAATGAAGAAGCTCAAGAAAGAGAAATATATCATAGAATGAATGATGATTTTGTTCTATACTGTATCACTCCTATGATGACTGGTTTTTATTCTATCGCAGAAATGATTGATGATATGAATAAACGTCCTCTTAAGACAATCGTATGTTTCTTATACGAGGATGGTAATGGTAGACATGGATATACTATACCACAATTAAAATCAGTCGAAGCTGTTTTAAAAATGCTTAAAGACAACAATGTTCCTGCATTTACTTCTTTAGAAGATTTGGCAAATTATTTAAATATTATTGTAGCTGAAGGGAGGATAAATAATAATGGCTGATGAAAGTTATTACATGCGATATTGGGTTTATTCTAGAGCTCAATTAGAGCAACAGATGAAAATTCATAATGTAAGAAATGTATCAGATCTTAGATTGAAAAAGATTGTAGTAAATGGAGTTGCTAAACCATTTACCTGTGAATTGAAATCTATGAAAGATTCTAAGTTCTCCGATTCAGTATTAGTTGCTAAAGGTGACAAACGTATAATGCAGATTATACAATAATAGAATTGGAGAATAGATGATATGAAAGAAGTAGTAACAACTAATGAGTTTGGAATATGCCCTAGATGTGGTAGAAATTTAGTAATGCTTCAATCAGAATACCGCTTATATGGGCTAACTGAGATAGGCACTTATCCTAATAAGCTTCTTAAATCACAAGAGGATATACAGTATGCTTGTCCTTGTGGATATCGCTCTGTAAGAAAAAGAACTATGGATGGGATATATCCATCAAATTATTATAAGATTGCAGAAGAAGAAGAGAGAATGGCTAAGGGTAAAGATGACATTAAGATACTCGGATATATTGACGAGGATTAGTGTTATTTTTATGAAAGGATTATTATGGTAAAATTTTTAATTTTCTTGCCATTTCAACTCCTTAGCATGCTCTTGTGTTATCTTACAAATTGGATTGTAGTCTTGTTTGCAGATGAAGATGGAGAGCTAAAAGGTCTATGGCATCTATGGCAAACATGGGATGATAGTATTGATAATAAATATTTCGTCCTAAATCAAATTCCTAAAATCTTTAGATATGACTTTGATAAGTATAATAAAGAATATAAGGGTGGAGAAGATAAGTATGGTAGAAAAAGATATTATACTAAAAATCTTAACCCATTACCACTCAAAGATCGTATCAAAAGATACTTCTGCCGTGTTAGTTGGTTAAATAGAAACTGTGGATATGGATTCGCATTCTATTTATTAGGTACTTGGGTAGATAATAGAAAGATGATCTATAATGATTCCACTAAGTACAAAGAATACACTGGTCATGAAGAGGGATGGAGATGGTTATTTGATAGACCATTTGTTTGGAAGTCCGACAGACCAATTACTAAACATCTTCAATTAAATTGCTTTATTGGGTGGAAAGTATCTAGAGAAATTAAAGGAAGACATAGAGCAATGATTGCAAATCGAATTGCTGTAAGAATCAGAAAGAACAAATAGCCATACAGTTATATACTATAATAGTGAGTAGATCGTTATGATCTACTCACATTATTTTGTTCTTTTAAAATTAAAGGAGATTTATTATGAAAAAAATAATTGATGGAACGACTTTAATAGAGTCAGTAAATGCCATGCAGACACATGCAATAGGCTGTATGATTTCTGCGATTATACGTTCTGTAACTGATAAAGAATATGTAAATCCAGAATTAAAAAATGTAATTTCTGAAATGGGAGAATTTACGGATGATCTTTTTAAATATATCGTAGAATTGAATAATAGATTTGATGAATCATTTTCAGATCCTGAAAAAGGAACTGTTATTATGAAAGAATCTATTTCTCAATTTGTATTTTTAGAAGATAAAGGATTTAGATTGGGAAGAAGTGAGAATGGTGATAGATTCTTATTAATTCCATTATGGTTATTATACTTTTTACCAGATCATTATAACCTACTAAAATTTAGTGTAACTTTTACTTATAATACTTATAGTATGATTATTGATAAAAATAAACATGGAATAATTATTGATTCTTATGAGGATATCGAAAGAAAAGATATAGATATCGAAGCATTCTATGTAGCACTTCCAAATTATGGTATATTCTTAGGTAAAGCTTAAAAGGAGATATAATCATGCATCAATCAATCAAATCAACAGACCCATTCTCTTTTGCAAATATATTTGTAACAGAATTGAATCGTATCAATTCTATAAATAATATTCAAAAACATTCTGCTATTAGAGAATCTATTCTTACTATCATAGAATCAAAATTTAATAATAAGATTCTTAATAGAGAAGAATGTCTTATGAGACAAGATAAATTAGATTATAATGAGCTTAGCTTTAAAAACTCTAAAGATGAATTTAATCAACTTAGTGTAGAAGCTACAAGATACTATTTCGTATCTGGAATAGAGTTTGAAAAAGAGCATTTGGTATATAATCCATTTATAACTTTCTCTGACTATTCCCCAGCAGATACTACTGTTATCGTATTAGAGGATGAATTCAATAGACTTGTTAAACATCTAGCTATAGCTTTTGATAAAGATGGAAAACCTTTAAGAGTTAAGTTTAAAGAACTCCCTTATATCAAACAGCTTAGCGAGTTTTGGAGAAATACGACTCCTATGTTTGCGATAATAGAGGACTTCTATAGAGATAATAAGAATCAGATCCATATGGATCATCTTATCAAATGTGCTGCATTATTTAAATATATAGAGTATATTTATAATGGGGCTATTGATTTAGATGATATTCTCTTACCATTATTATTTACTATGGAATGTACTTATGTACCATTTATGGATGAGTATATATCAGATGAAGATTGTGAGAATAGAGAATGGATATCTAAACTTAAATCTGATGAAGAGATTCCAGAAGATAGAGAATGTGATAATTATCTCTACAGAAATAGTATGGAAAGAGATACTCCAACTTTAAAGAAAAGAGAATTCCAACATATTAAAAATATGGCAAAGAGTATTAAAGATATCATGAACTTTACTTCTGATTCTAATATTAATAATTGGAATAATAACGTTCCTAATATTGTTAAAATTGCAGCTATCGTTAAGAACTTCGAAAACGAATGGCTCAAAGAAGACAAAGAGGTAGAGGCTTAACGCCTCTATCTTTTTTATTCATTAGGAAGACTAAGACTTCTAATTAATCATATTTGAAAGGAAAAATATTTATGAGTTTTTATGATATCACATCTAATGTGCTAATATATAATGCTATATTTTCTATGATAGCATCTATATTCATGGTGTTATTATATAAATTTAAAGGTGCCAAAATAAAGAATAGCCTATATAAGATAGTAGCTTTGGCATTTATATTATTTATGATATTAACCTTCTTCTATCTATTTATGATGGGGTTCTTATATATTATCTCTAATCTATTTTTATTCTAAAAGAGAAGGTGATGATATTGTCTGTTGTTGGTCAGAATACAGACACGTTTTTACTAACACCGAACGTCCTTAATTCTTCTACCCCTAGCGGAAATCCTATATATACATCCGATGTTATAGGTTGGGCATGTCTTTTATTATTATGCTATACTTTAATAAAAATTAGTTTATATCTATACAGGTTTGTATATTATTCCGAAGAAAGTGATAAATTCTTGAAAGGTATAATAATAAGTATTTTTATTACTACCTTTGCAGCTATAGTCTTTTTATTAAAATTAACAATTGGATTTCTAGAATAGGAGTGTATATATGAGACTATTACGTCTTAGGTTGGAAAACTATATAGGTATATATAATGGTATGGGATTGAATCATATAGAAATAGATTTTTCTAAATGTATTCACAAAGTACTAATAATCAAAGGGGATAATGGTACTGGCAAGTCTACTATATTTAAAGCCTTGACTCCATTAGCCGATTCCTCTATAAACTTTATACCTGATAAAACAGCTATCAAAGAAATAGCTTATGAAACAGATTTTCAAACGATATTAAATATAAAATATGAGTCTATTGTAAAAGATGGTATTCGCCGTCCAACTAAATGCTATCTTAACAGACTAAATCCTGATGGAAGTATAGAGAATCTAAATCCATCTAATAACATAACTACTGCTAAAGAAGTTATATATGATATATTAGGAATAGATGATAACTTTATTACATTATCTCAATTATCAGCCAATAAAAAGGGTTTAGGTGGGTTAAAACCATCTGAGAGGAAGAGATATGTAAATTCTATTATATCATCTCTAGCGGTATTTAATAATATTCATAAGATGATTAGTACCAAATCTACAGTGCTTAAATCTATTATAGATTCTTATGTAACTAAACTAAATCAAATTGGGAATGTTGCTATAGTAGAAGATGCTATTAAAAAAGACACTATGGCTCTTAAAGAGTTAGATGGTAAGAAGAATGGTCTTATTAGTGAAATAGCAACTATAAAGGCAGAGTTAGCCAGATTAGATACTAGTGGAAACTTCCTTAATGATTATAAAGATCTTTCTATGAGGAAGATAATCTTAGAAAAAGAAATAAGAGAGCTTCCAGACGTAGAAGAATACTCTGAAGAGAAACTAATTCAATATGAGAAAGATATGGCTAGATATGAGGCTAATGAAGAAATGCTTTCATCTAGAGCTAAAGAAATTCTGGATACCGAATTATCTCTTTCTAATTCTATTACTGAATTGCAAGTTAAGCTAGATTCTTTGTACGATAAAGATCATATGGATGATCTTAACTCTAAGATAGAATCCACTAAGAAAGAATTAGAATCTTATAAACCATTCTTTTCTTTATTTGAAACTTATAAGAATATTTCTGAGCAAGATTACGAAACAGTAAAACTTGTAATAGAAAAATTCAATTCTACAGTAGAGACTATTTTCCAAACTTATTCCGAAACAGTAAGAAAAGAATCTATGAATTCTTTAAGAACTGGTAAGAATGAAGTTATCTTAGATCATACTGAAATACTATCAGGATTGGAAAAGCAATTAGAGGATCTTAGAACAGAAAAACGCGATGTAGAATTCTTAAACAATAGATCCAAGGATTATAACAAAATACCAGATGATTGTAATCACAAATCTGATTGTCCTTTTATTAAGGATATAGTAGAAGCCAAAAATCTTCTTAAAAGTAGACAGTCTTTATACTCTTTATCTGCCAAGATAAATTCTACATTAGATGCTATTGAATCTGCAAAGAATTTAGCAGAAGAGAATATGATGAAGGCTCAGTGTCTTTATGAAATGAAATCTATATTAGAATACATTCAATCAATGTCTAAGATTATCAGGAAATTCCCTGGAACTGAATCTTTGGATTCTATCAATACCTTATATCATAATATAGAGTATGGGATAAGATTGAATTTCGAATCTGTAGATAAATATCAAGAGTTTAAAAATATCTCTACTATTGTCTCAGCATTAGAAGATGATCTTCATTCTTATGAAAGTGCTAAAGAAAAATTAATTTCTGCAAATGCTGAAATAAGAATTTTACAAGAAAAAATAGATACTGATTTAAAGAATTTATCTTCTATTCGTGATTCTAAAGTAAGCGTACTCGCTGAAATTGAGAAGATTAGAAGTTCTAAATTGGAGATTAAATCTGTCCTAGACAGTATCCGATATGCGAAGATAAATAAAGAGAAATTTGAAGAAGTTTCTGAAGAATTACAATCTATAACTTCTAAGATAGATTCTATGGAAAAAGATACGGTTGCTATTAAAGAATTGACTGATAGACTAAATAGAAGAGGTGCTGAACTGTCTGCTTTGCAAAATACAGACCTTCCAGCATTAACTAAAGCTATCGAAGAGAATAAGTATCGTATCGTATTATTTGAACAATATACAAGAGACTCTCAAGAATATGGAGCTAAGTATAATGAGATTCAGATGATCAAGAAGTACACTTCTATTCATGGTATTCAAACAGTATATATGTCTGTGTTTATGAATAGTATACTTAATATGACTAATGCTTTACTAACTCTATTATTTAGAGGGAGATTTACTTTACAACCTTTCATTATCAATGAGAATGAATTTAATATTCCATGTGCCGATAGTGAGGGTAGAGTAAGAGAAGATATCTCTTTAATGAGTGATAGTCAGTTATCAATGATATCTATGCTTATATCTTTCGTATTGTTAAGAAACTCATCTAATAGATATAATATCATCAAACTAGATGAAGTTGATGATAATTTAGATAATATGAATCGTATTCAGTTCTCTATTCTTATAGAGCAGATCATGATCGATTTAGGATTTGATCAATGTCTTATTATTTCTCATAATAATGAACTAGATCTATCTAATACTGATATAGTAATTTTAAAAATTGAATCTCAAGAAATGATAGATTCCTTATATAATTCTGGCGGGAATATTGTGTTCTCTTATAATGAATATAAAAGATAGAGACTTCTCAAACTCTATCTCTATCTTTTATATATTCGGGGTATTAAAATGATTACAAATAAAAACTCTCAACCTGAAGAGATTGATGAATTAGAGATCATCGAATCTATAGAAAAAATAAATCAAGTAGAATTCAAAATGAATTCTTTTGAAAGAGAATTAGATGAATTTGAAAAAGTAATAAATGGGTTCAGTTCTTCTACCAATAATGCTGTTAATATTTTTAAACAGTCTGACTCTCTCACTAATAATGAATTACTTAAGATTAAAAATATCACTGATGAATTGGAAGAAAATATGCAAAAATTAGATTCCGATTATTCTAATTTAAAATATTTTGCTATATTCTCTGGCATCATAGGTACTATGTTTATGATAATATCGGTTGTTCTAATATTCTATATAATAAATAATAGCTGATATAGAGGTATGAAAGAATGGGATTATTTACTAATGAAGATATTGATGATTTAGAGAAAGAAGAAATCATTGATCAGCCAAAAATAAAAAATGCAGAAAGTATTGAAACTTTCTTTAAAGAGATAAATACTGGATTCGGCGGATATAACGCAAAATATATAGACGTTTTATACTTCGCTGATCCTCCAACATATAGAAGGGTTGCTAGAAATTTCAATGGTGCTTATGATATGACTGAAGAGTCATCTCCAGCAACTGTTGAGGATTATTCTAAAGCTAGCCATATTCCAGATAATCTTATATTTGATAATGCTTTTAGAGTTATTAATGGCCATATAAAACAAGAAGATGTTCCATGCTTTATTCCTAGAATATATTGTGTTCCATATGATAAAGATTATTTCGGCAAAGAAGATCCTATTGGTATCTTATATGAGTCTACTAGATTTACAGAAGTAATAAGAATAGACCCTCTTAGTAATCATGATGTGGATAATGTATATAAGATAGAAACTAAGAAAGTTAGAAATTCTGATTATATAAAATACTTACATGATATCAGATATTTTGGTTCTGATCTTGCAGGATTTTATGAAGTTAAAATTAATGATAATAAAAAACTTGTCGATAGCTATGATAATGATAATTTTGTTATTATAGCAGATACTTGTAGAACTAGTCTTATATCTCGTAATACTAAAGATACTATCTATTCTATAATGGACAAAATACGAAACAATAATAACAATAATACATTAGCATGCGATTTATTGGCTAGAGTATTTTTAAAAAATACATATATTTTAGCTAGAGGTGAACTATATTCTCCTCCAGAATGCTATCCTAAAGAAGAGATATCTATTTATGATATACAATATAGTATAGGATTAGATCATGGCGAAAGAACTTTATATCTTATAGAAGTAGGATCTAAAATAAAAGATTATAATTCTAATTCTTATATAGATGAAACTAATAATAACCCATATAATATCAGATGTGTGGATAAGATTAATAGTATAAAAGAAACATTAATTATTTCAATACTTGCTATTACTACAATAGCAATATTAATCTATTCATTCTTGACTAAATAAATTATAAAATGATAGAGGAATACCGTGATGGTATTCCTCTTATTTTTTTTTATTTATTTTTATTTTTTGGATTTTCATATTCAGAAGGTTTAATAGATTTAAACCCAGGAATTACTGTTGCATCATATTTATTTTCGCTTTTAGCAGTAATAACTTTTGCAGAGTCAATACCTTTACTATCAAATATGAAGAATACTATCGCAAATTTATCTCCATAATTTAAGATCTTATAAGCAGTAGCAGTCCCAAGAGAAACTTCATTTGCTTTATGCTTTATAAGCATAGCAGATTGATCTTCTGTTTTAGCATTAGACCCATAATAATCATTAAAGATATCATTGGATTTATAGCCCTTAGTTTTACCAAACATAGCTACATTTGGAATATCTTTAATCATTTGACGTAATTTAGATTCTACTGCAGGAGTAATTCTATAATATTTGCGGAAATACTCTTGATCATGTTTATCTCTAATACCATTAGGAATTAGTCTAGGATCGATAGAGCTTATCCATTTCTTTGTTCCAAGAGTATGATCACCCATGAGAAAGTTTCCTATAGCATTATGAGCAACAGTTTCAATACTTTCGTTTAATTTAAATAGTGGCATAATTATTTAATATCCTTTATTTAATTACTAGACGACCATTTTTATCTGTCATCATTTTATCAAATTCTTCTTTAGTTTCTTTTCCAGTAAAAACATAATCGTTTGTTTTGCCCTTTCCATTAGTTTTGGCTTTTTCAATCATGCTTTTAGTAGATTTAAGACCCTTAGCTGTATGATCTCTAGCAACTCTAGCAAATCCCAAATGAATATTTAGATTATTGATCTTTCTGTCATGAGCTTTTAATTTTTCTTCACGTTTGAAAAATTTATTACCAACCCATCTTGTCGCTTGAAGTAATTTTTCATTAATCCATTTAACAATACGAGTTAATACAGATAAGATTTTTTTAATAATACCTTTAGACTTGTTATCATCAGTAAGTTTATATTTTACTTCAAAGCGTTCGATAGCAGCTTTAAAGGATTCTAATTTACGTTCTAACCAAGATTTAGGTTTTTCATCAATAAGCTTTTTCATTTGAGCTTCTTTTTCAGCAAGTTCTTTATTATATTTTTCTAACTGTTCTTCTTGCTCTTTTTGTTGTTTATTTAAAGAATCCAAATCTCTTTCTTCTACTTGAAGCGCTTCACATAAAACAAATGTTTCAAATTGCTCTAATAAGGCTTCTACAGAAGATGTATTGCAATCTTCATTTAATCTATATAATGCCATATTCATAAATCCTTTCAATAATTTATTATACCATATGGGAATAATTCCCATATGGTATTTTATTTTTATTTATTATTCTTCATCGTCGTCGTAATATGCTCTTTCTCGATTCCATGCTTTATTACGGCGAGTTTTCAAATCTTTAAGTTCATCTCTTAATGCAGACTCTTTACCAGCAACATTTTTCTCACGTCTGTTTTTGAATAATTTATTATCAACAAAGCGAGTAGCTTTGATCAATTTATCATTGATCCATTTAACAATACGAGTTAAAACGGATAAGATTTTTTTGATAATAGTTTTAGATTTGTTATCTTTAGTAAGTTTATGTTTTCTTTCAAAACGTTCAATAGCTGCTTTGAAGGAAGTCAATTTACGTTCTAACCAAGATTTAGATTTGTTATCAATAACCTTTTTCAAATCTTGTTCTTTTTCGATAATTTTATCATGAAGATCTTCATATTTTTCTTCTTCAGCAGTAGCATCTTCTAGCATCAAAGAACCAGATGTTACTAATTCTAATTGTTCTAAAAGATTCTCTGCAGAAACTAAAGAGCTACTTTCATTTAATTGAAATAATGCCATTTTTATATTCTCCTTTTATAGAATACTAAAATATTTTTAAGTTATTTTCAAAAACCTTATTAGGTTATTTGATCAGATTAATTAAGTGTAAATGTATTATTTAGATAATTTAAGTTTATTATTGATCTTTTCTAGAAGCGAATCTTTTTTAGTTTTAGACGATTCAGAATTCTTTTTAAGATTTTCAATAATCTTCTTATTACTATTTACCAAACTCATGAATTTTTCACGGATATCTTTCTTAGGTTGAACGCTTGTAATAAATTCATCCCAAGCTAATACATATAGTCTGAAAGAAGAACTTGTTAGATTGATTTCTTTTCTAAGAAGCTTATCAACCTTCTCTGTTTCTTTTTTTATATCTCTAATATCTTTTTCTATAATAGCTCTAGTTTTAGGAGAGATATCAGGACGTTTTAATTCCTCTTCCAAGATATCTATTTGAGTCATAACCCTAGAAGCTTCGGTAGGATGTGGCTCGCCAGTAATAATAGTTCCAAAGAAAGAACCCATTATATATTCAAGAGCAAACAATTGTCCTACTAAAGGAATCTTGTCTGCTAAACCATTGATACCATAACCAAGCATTTCTGTTTTCATGAGTTTTATAGCAGTAGCAAACTCTACACCATATCCATTCATTGCTACAAATTTATCAGCAAAAGATTCATCCATATAACCCATATAATTCATGACATGATTAACAGCAACTTGTTTTTTATTATCAGCAATATATTTTACATATGCTTTGCTATTACCCTTTATATATTCTAGAAGATTATTGCGGAATACCATTTTTATAGTATTAACTATTTGCTTTACACCTTCAGGAACGGATTTCATATCATTTTTTACAGCCAGAATTGATGTAAATGCGTCTAAACCTGAGTACAGTGGTTTATGCAATTGATTTCTTTTCGATAGATTAGACATTTTTTTGCCAAAATCGGTAGTATAGATTAGATGGCCAAGTAATGCGCCAAACTTTTCGAAATTTGATTTGTCATCCATGCCAAAATATACATCTAATTTTGTAAATAAAGATAACATCAGTGCAGTAGCTCCATACAAAGATTTTCCTGCATTATATTGTGCTAAGAAACTGATCGCCATCTGAGAAAAGTTATGACCAATTTCATGTAAAATGATAGCAAGAATCTGACCAGAAGACATTTTAGAATTGAATAAAAGCCCATCAGAAATAAATGATATACCATTAATCTTTGCAGATTCTTTATATCTTAATCCATTACTATCTAAAACATCATCGAAGCTAGAAAGTCTAGTCATATCTAAAGAAACTGGATATGTGCAAGCACTAATTTGAGACATTCTAATTATATTTACAGAAAAGGTTTCAAATCCAAACTGCTTTTCAAGGCAATTCTCAAATTCCTTCCAGTCCTTATCGACGTATAATTCTTTAACAACAGAGACTAGCCTTTGACTATTGATTTTTAGTAAACCAATCATGCCTTTAGCGTCATCTACCAGATAAGGTTTCCTAATCTTATCTAGTAGCTCTTCGGCTTTCTTGAGATATTTAGATTTAGGAACATAAGCTTCGCTTAATATTCCTCCTTCTTGAAAATCTCGAATCGTATATAATCCCATATTTTTTATCCTTTGCAAAGTTAAAAATATTAAATAAAAATATGACTTATATAAGTGTCATTCTTTATCATTTTATCTTTATATCAAATAAGGCACTAATCCTAGACATTGTGATAATATCAGGAGGTGATATAATAAAATGCGAGGTTATAATGAGCTCGAATTACCTAATGCTAAGAAGATGATAGTCTTAGACCATCTTCCTTCTTTTGATATAGCAGATTATGATTTTACCAATGAAAAAGATCTAATGAAGTATTTCAAGAATATTGAACGTATTTGCCGATCTTCTAGATCTTATAAAAAATATATTGAATATCTAAGAAACTGTATTGATATGACTAGCTGTTCTTTCTATAAGAACGTAAACAATATCGATACTTATTCTATTAAGATTCATATACATCATTCTCCCCTAACCCTATTCGATTTGGTAACCACTATATATGCTAAGAGAGTTGCTTGTCAAGAAAATATATCTGAGAATGCTGTAGCTAAAGAAGTTATGTTTAATCATTATAGATTAAACGTTGGATTAATACCATTATCAGAAACTGTTCATGAGTTAGTTCATAACGGATACCTATTCATTCCAATGAATTATGTATATGGAGATTATAAAACTTTTGTACAAATTTATGGGAAATATATGGATCCACAACTGAAAGCTACTTTAGAATATTCTGAAGCTATATCTAGAACTTATGATTATAATAAAGAAACTCAAGTATTAGATATGCATATGGTTCATATAGATCCATCTGGATCTTATGATTTTCCTAGTACGGAAGAAGTTATTAATAAACTTCAATCTAGAATTGATGATATAGATAATTCTGCTACTGAAAACCAATACATGATTGCTACTAAAAAAGAAGATTAGGAGGATATTAATGGGATTATTATTCACAGAAGAAAAACAAGCTGTAAACTCTTTTAAACAGTTTAATGAAGAGCTTCAATATATGATTGAAAATGATATGTTAGAACAAGGTCTTGCTAGACTAGTTCTATTTGGAGAAGAATATACTATTGAAGAAGAGTTTCAAGTTTCAAAAGAATTAAAAGCTATAGATGAAGAACGAGCTAATTTAGTTGCACAACAAGTTTTATCTGAAGAAGTAACTGCTCCTATGCCAGATTTAAATAATGTAAAAAGTATGGAACAAGCTACTGCTCGTATCAAAGCTTTAACAAATCAACTTAATCAAAAAATTAAAGAACAACAAAATGCTGTTGCTTCTAAAAAAGGTTGGTTCGCTACTATTATCCTAAATCTAAAACGTGCTATTACCTGGCTAAAAGATAAAATTTCTAGTGGGTTCTTTAAAGCAAAACAAGCTGCTACTGGAGTATTTAGTAAAGATAAAGAAACTTCTTTAGCTAAAAATGAATGGAAAAGGGCTAATAGTCAATATAATACAGCTATTCAAAGAATGTAATTTTATAAAGATATAAAAGCCTTGTAATGACTATTTATTAATGATTATTCTAATATATTATAGTGGTCATTAAAGGAGAATTATTATATGCTTCTAAAAGAATCTGACCTTTATGGGTCTAATGATTTCGACTTTATTGAATCTCTTGATTCTTTGAGCGAATCTGAAATGATCTATACTGCAAACATGGTTCCAATCAGACATATTGACCGTTTAAATCGTAATCTTATTCAATTAGAAGAGTTCGTGAAATACGGCACTTCTAATGGTATTACAAATGGTCATAAAGCTATTGGAGCTGTATGTGAAGCTAGTATGATTAGCAACGATTCCACTATTGGTTTCGTTGTAAATGAAGCTTCTCTTTATGAAGATGATGAATTAGTAGAGATTACTCAATCTATTAAAGAAGCTGGATATAAGGTATACATTACTCCAGTTTCTGAAAACTCTATTTATTATCAACAATTAATGGAAGCTTTTAACAAAGACTTTGAAGCAGAAAGCTTCAAAGATTCTTACCATCTCCAAGCATATTGTGAAGGTACTATTAAAGATAACCTTAATAAAATGAAATATGCTGTTGGTGAGATTGGTAATAAAGGTGCTAAGAATATTCTTCGTGTGAAGAATCATATTCAAACTGGTGCTGATGCAGTTAAATCTGCCGCTACTACTGCAGGAGATAGCGTAAAGACTTTAGCTAATAAATACTCTGCTGCTAAACAAGCTGTAAGAAACTTCTCTGACAAAGCTTCTAAAGCTCCAGAGTCTTTAAAACAAACTGCAAACAATACTTTGCAAAAAGCTAAAGACACTGCTACTACTATTAAAAATAAATTAGTAGCAGCCAAACAAGGATCCTAATTTTTAAATATGGAAGGAGAACATGGCCATGTTTAACTCTGCTATTCAGACTCTTTCTGAAATGGCTATTGCTGATAATGGTACCAAAATTCCTCAAACTACAAAAGTATCTGTAGTTGAAGAAGTTAAATCTTTATTAGATGGCTTGGCTACCATTCCAGTTAGTGAATGTAAATTTACTGCTGAAATGGTTCCAGTTCGCGAATCTAAAAGATTTGGTAAATACTTAATTGAAATGGAAGACCTTTCTCGTTATATGATCACAAATGGTCTTTCCTCTGTAACTGAAGCTATTGGTTCTATCTTGGAATGCAATGGTCTTAAAGGCCAATATCATAATACTGCATTGATCATCGATGAAGCTTCTATTCTTGATGAAATGAGTACTCTTGGTATTGGTACTGATGATAACTTATCTAAGTGGCATGATGCTGGTTTGGGTAAAGGCTTATGGGGCGATCAAGCTAATGTAATGACTTATCGCAAATTTGCTAATACTAAACAAATGATGGATACTTTCACTGGTAAGTATGGTATTCAACTTATTAAGAAGAACTATAATGTTGGTTTAGCCGAAGCTGCTGAACAAGAAGACGTTCAACTTAAAGTAGAACCTACAGATCAAGTTATTCATGAAAAACCAGTTGAAGCTAAAAAGCTCTCCAAAGCTGATAAAAAATTTATCGCTGATGATATCGAATCTGAAGAAATTGGTGATGAATTAGATGATATGATGGGCTTTGGTGATGTTGAAAATGATGACTCCGATAGCGATCTAGAAGATCTTCAAGAATCCGCAGATCCTCATCAAAGACATCTTCAATATCTAAGAGATATTGCATCTGGTAAATATGATAAAGATTTAATGTAATTCAATTACTGATTTTACTTGGAGGTAAAATACTATGGCATTATTCCGTATTAATGAAGAAGCATCTGAAGATCAAGCAAAAGGTAATATTGGTTTAGATAATGATGCTAAAAAAGGTTTATATTTAGCTGACGAATATGATGAAGAAGAAGAAAAAGAATTCATCGGTGCTGGAGACGAAAAAGAAACTAGCAAATTAAACATTCCTGCAGCATTGGCAGCTAAAACTGCTGGTGGTGTAGCAGCTGAAGACACTGAAGATAATGGTGTTAATGGTGTTAGCGAATCTTATTCTAGAAGATCTGCTCGCGCTAGACTCTTTTCTAAATAATAATTAATAAAGCATTGCCTAGAGATTTATTCTCTAGGCAGTTGTTTTCTAAATTGGAGGATATTAATATGATTTTTTCTAACCATGATAAAGGCATTCTTGATGAAGCTACAGCTATTGTTGGCAGTTCTAGAATGTTAGTTCATGAAAACACAGAGTATTTTCCAGAATTAGTTATTATTAGAGAAAGTAAAGAAAAGAATTGTAATATCATCAGAATCGAAGACTTGGTAGAATATGCAACTTCTAATGGTATTACAAATGGCACTCAAGCAATTATCAATGTTTGCGAAGCTAGCGATATTCAACCATCTACTATTTCTTTATCTTTAGATGAAGTTAATGCATATGCCGATCAGGAAATGCTTGATACAGCAAAACATTTTGCAGAAGCAGGATTTCAAATTTTCTTAAATCCAATTTCTAAAAATGATCCAGTATATGAATTAACAGAAACCACTTTTGATAAGATTCATGATCTTATGCAACGTGGTGATGATATTGGTTCTGATGATTTATTAGCTGCATATCTTAATGACGATTTTGAAACATTGAAAGAACAAACAGATATCAATCCTCAAAATAAGATTCTTCAAAAGCTCAAAAGAGTTCCACAAGAAGTATCTTCCAATATCAATGATAAAGAATATCTTGGTAAGAAAATGGCCTCTATGAGAAATCTTTATTATTCTTTAAGAAATAAAGCAAATGGAGATTCTCCTACAAATATGGATACTTCTACTGTAAAGGCATTAATGAATAAAACTCAACAAGCTATTGGGTTTGTAAGAGCTAAATTGAAATAATAATAACTAATTTTGAATTTTATTATAATTACATTATAATAAATCTTTGGAGATATAGATTTTTCATCGGATTTTATATCTCTAAGCAATAAAAATAATTTATAAATTATTACTTAAAATCATTATGATCATAATGGAGGTATTTACCTATGTTAATCACTGAATCTCAGTTGAACCGTACTGCTGGCTTCAAAGGTATTCTTGACGAAGCTGTGTACTTGAGCGAATCCGAAGCTGCTCTTAACCCTATTGCAATTCCAGTAGTTGAAAATACTCGTATTGGTGCTGCAGTAGTTAACTTCTCCGATGTTGAACGTTTGGCAGAAGAATCCTGCATGGATTACTTCGAAGCTGTTGATGCTATCGCTGAAGCTAACCAAATCTCTGTTGACTCCATCGCAGTTGCTATTGATGAAGCTCGCATTATTATGAACCCTGAATTGGTTAACGAATGTCATAACGTAGTTGTTCGTCCTATTAGCGAAAACTCCGATGCATACATTTTCGTTGACATGATGCTTGAAGCATTCGAAAACACTGGCGACGTTACTTTCATGAACATGATTGTTAACGAAAACGAAGGTGGCACTACTGATCAACAAGCTAAAGAAGTAGAACAAGCTACTGATAATAAAGGTGCTGACGCTGCTAAAGGTGAAAAAGAAGTAGGCAAAATCCGTCAATGGTTAGAAAAAATCAAAGAATATGCTTACGACAAACCAAAAGAATGGATTGCTAATAAAATTGCTGCTCTTAACGCTAAAGCTGAAGACTACAAAAAGAAAACAGCTGAAATGGGTGACAAAGCTCCTTGGTACCGCAAAATTTTCGATATGATCGCAAAAGCTGTTGCTTACTTGACTTCCAAAATGACTGGCGATGATCGTCGTAAAGACGCTGCTGCTGCATTAAAAGAAAAAAACGCTAAAGCTGCAGCTGAAAAGAAATAAGAATCGAAGATAATATAGAGATATAATTATTTTTAGATAATCAATTGACCTAGGGGCTTAATTGCTCCTAGGTCTTTTTTGTGTTTCAAATACCTATGACACTTTAGTAATCTATTCATAAAATGTAATGAGGTATTTATAATATGGGATATTTTAAATCTTATAGTTTGATAACAGAAGATACTAAATCATTTTCTTCGCTAGATATCTATATTAAAATAATTAAAGATATAGCTATATCTACAATTATAGGACAAGCTGTCAAGATATTTGTAGAAAATAGGGTCAATGATGACTTTGCTATTAAACTTGAATCATATAAATCTAATAAAAAATTTTACGAGTACTTATCCAAAGAGATATCTAATATATACAAAAAGAATCCAGAATATAGACGGATGAGTTATGAAGAATATCTAAAGACTCCTATGTCTAAAAAGATGAAGGCATTCTATAATAAGAAAGATTTTAAAACTATAGCTAAAAATACAAAAGATGCTCTAGCTGCTGGTATAATAAAATTCTTAACTTCAGCAATGTTTAAATTTCCTGGTGGTAAAGCTATGATAATTCCGATATTCTATGTATTGAATACTAACCATATTGGACTTGGTAAAAGCTTTATGTATGTACCAATAGAAATAGAAGGAGCTCTTACTGTATTAGGATTAAATTTTGGTAAGAGTGGTAATTTGTTCATCAATGAAGTTGAATTATTTAGCTTTGATGAAAATGATGATGTTGTCAGAATTCCTATAAAACGTCCTCCAGCAAAACTTTATCAACTCACAAAAGAAGAGATGAAAAAAGTAGTTGCTAAAATGGAGAAATATAAGAATAAGAAAACTGATAATCCAGAGCAATTACTGATTGATTATATTAAAGAATTGAGAGATGACTTATGCTAAAAGATGAATTTTTTAATGCCATCTCAGAATCATATGAATTTGATGCTATATTAGAGATGGCACAAGATAATAGAAATATGCTTCTCTGGATGTATGAGAATGGATACATCTCTCAAGAATATTTTGAAGAAGCAGAAAATTCTGGCAATGATCAATGGCGAATAGATAATATTACTGCTATTAAAACTAATCTTAAAAAGTTTAAAGATTATGCTAATGATCAAGGTAAAAAGAATAATGAGTGGCTAATCCAAAACAGAGATTATCTTGTAGATTTCCAAAAATATCCAGTGAAGAGTGGTGCAAATATTCAAAATGCTCCATCATATACTACAGCCTTTGCTAGAATAAAGAAACCGTTAAGTTCTAATATTAGTGGAGTGGATCTTAAAAGAGTTACTATTCTAGATACAAAGAATAATACTCTTCAAGGTGATGCTAAGAAAGCTGCTGATTATAAAAATAATCTATGGTTTAAGAAAATGCTAGTAAATGAATATGATGGACAAAGTGATTTTGCTAAGTTTGCTAGAGACTTTTATTATGGTATAGATAAAAAAGTTAATATGCAATCTCAAGATATCCAACAATTGATTCCTAAAGCATATAACTTCTGTACTACTTATAATACTTTAATAAAATCTTTTGAAACAGACGTAAACGGTATTATAAATTATATTAATAGAAATCCTATTACAGGTAATCAAGAACCTAATTTATCTCCATCTCAATTAGCAGCTAATAAAAATGCTGATGCTGTAAAACAGTCTAATACGCAAGGCATGGCTTCTACAGCACCATTAAATGCAGATACAGATTATTCATTATTCTATACGAAATATTTTAAAGATCTATTAAATGAAGATGATGCTAATAAGACATCTACTGCAACTCCTAAGATGACCTTTGATAACAGATCTTCTAATAATAATAATAATAATCAAAACAATTCTAACCAACAAAACACTTCTCAGAATAACCAACAAGCTAAGCAAGATCCAGAAGATAGCGAAACTGTTATCTATAATAAGAAGAAACTTATTTGCGATATCTTAAAACAAGTATTAAATGCCAAAATGACAGCAGCTGGAATGTTGTATAGAGATTTGTTTTCTTATATGCAAGCTCATGTAAATAGCTATAATAAGAATAAGCAAGCTCCTTCCCAAACCCAAAATAATAATCAGGAAAAAGCTAATACAAATCCTAATAAACAACCAGCTCCTAATACTGATGAAAAGGCTGGTGAATAATATGGCTTTATTTATATTAGATGAAGCTAGGGTTATTAAGAATATTGAGGGTATTGTTCGTAAAGTAAAAAGAGTAACATCTGGAGATGCGCATCATGCTCCAAATATGAAAAAATACGAAAAGACTTTTCTTGGAGATAGATTTACAGCACAGCCTAAAAAAGCTGGTGACTGGAAGAATAAACAAGATACCGATGGAAATCCTAATAGCTATAAATAGAATATTGCCCATACTCGTAATGAGTATGGGTATAATTTCTGGTTCAATTATATACTATAATAATGATATAAAGTTTATATAGTGTTTTAGGAGGATTTAGTATGGATTTTATTTTATTTCCAGTAGAGGCTTTAATGTGGGCATTGCCAGCATCTATGGTAGCTGGTTTTGGTTATTTTGCAGAAGCTAATCCAGAATATGTGAATAATGAACCAGATAATTTTGATGACTATTCTGATCGTATTCCTGAGAAAAAAGAAGAAGTTCATTATGATATCTCTTATTTTGAAAAGAGATTAGCCGAGCAATTAAAAGCCAAAGAAAATAAAGGGGAATAATCTTCCCTTTTATTTTTTTTTCTAAACTCTTGGCAAATCTCACTTGACCTTAGTATAATAGAAAATAAGTAAAAAGAGAGATGGTGATACATAAATGATTATAGATATGCTATTTCTATTTGCAATACATTGCTTAGCCGACTTCCCACTTCAAGGAGAATATTTAGAAAAGAATAAAAGAAAATCTTTATATCTATTAACCTGCCATTGTGTTTTGTATGCGTTTATTGTCTGGGTTGGTTTTTGTATTATAACAGGAGCACGATTTGCTGATTATTTTAGTAGGGTTATTTTCTTAATAATTCTTATATCTCATATATTAATAGATTTTGGAAAATGCTATGCTATGAACTCTTTGATTATTGAGAGACTAAATGGAATGATTAGTAATGAAAAGTATAGAAGATTAGAAGCTACACTAAATAGATTCGATCAATTATTTCATATTCTTATTCTTTTCCTCATTTACTTTTGCAAGTAATGACCACTTAGTAATTGAATTATAAATATAGGAGGAAAAGATGAAAAGATATCCTTGTCCCTATTGTAGCGAAACTTATCATAGAGATAATTTAGTAAAGCATATAGAACGAAAACATGATGACGAAATTCCAGAGGATTATACAGCATATAGATTGGTATATGATATTGTAAATAATAAGCATGGTCATGGCAATTGTACTGTATGCGGAAATCCTACTAAATGGAATGAAAAACGTCAAAAATATGAACGTCTATGCGGGAATCCAAAATGTTATGAGACTGTTAAAAAGACTTATCAAAAACGTATGATGAAAGTCTATAATAAGATTCATCTATTAGATGATCCTAAACAACAAGAAAAGATGCTTGCTAATAGACGAATCAGTGGTAAATATAAATGGTCAGATGGTAAAGAATTTACTTATACAGGCAAGTATGAGTTAAATCTTATGAAGTTCTTAGATGAGGTACTGGAGTTTGATTCTTCTGAAGTAATCGCGCCAGGCCCTGTATTAGAATATACCTATGGTGGTAAAACCAGACATTGGATCACAGACTTTTTACTACTTCCTTACAATCTAATCATAGAGGTTAAGGATGGTGGCAAAAATCCTAATACAAGAACTATGACTGAGTATAGAGCTAAGCAGATAGCAAAAGAAAAGATGATTACTAATATGGGTGAATACAATTATCTTCGTTTAACAGATAATGACTTCTCCCAATTATTTACAATGCTTGCAGAATTAAAAATGCAAACTGTTGAAGATAAAGTTACTCCGATATCTAGAATAAATAAATAGGAGTCGATAATGAATATATTTACTAATTCTTTATCTGAATCTAAGGATAAAGTTTATAATAATTATAGCATAGAAGATTTTGAAACTGAATTTAATGATAAATTCTATGATGCTGCTATTTCTTCTAGAAAAGAGAAAATTGAGTGGCAAAAAGATCTTATAACAAAATATAAAAATAAAGTTTCTAATCTAACTTCTTCTCTAATGCAAGAACTAAGTGTGAAAGAAGCTATTAATAAAATTTTTAATTCTTCTAAAACTCTCAATGATTTTAGAACTTATGTTGCTAGTAAGACTATAGATAAAAAGACTCAAATATATTATATTGAAAAGAAAATCAAAAACTATCCAGAATTAGATATGGAAAGATATAATATAGGAGAGCTTAGATACGATATTCCTAAATTAGATCCTAGTATGAAATCAATATTGGATATTTATTTAGACAAAAAATATTGGCTAGGCAATGGATCTATTAGAGCTATCAACTTTAGTCGACAAAAGGAATACGAATCTAAAGAAAAGCTCATATCATTTTTTGAAAAAACATCTAAGAAATTTCATGGAACAGATAATTTAAAGCCTTCAGAAATTATAAAATTATCAAATTCATATGATGCAGTTATATGTAAAGACTTAGCGCAAGTAAAAAAAGATCATGAGGAATGTATAGAGTATGTAGGGGGAATTAGAGATAAGGTAAACAAACTTTTTGTTGAATTATTAAATAAAAATTCTTCTGATAAAATACTGCAAAAAAGACTTAGAACTATACATAAAAGATTTATAGAAGATAGTTTATATTATACAAATATAATCAATAATTACAATTACTCTTCTATAAAATTTTATATTAATTATTACAAAGAAACTTCTAGAGTAATCCATAAAATCTTTATGGAAATAGAAGCTTTCAACAAATAGAGGATAACGTATATGGGATTATATATACTTGAATCAGTAAATATAGAAAGAGATTTATTAAAGTCTCTTTCTTTAAATACTGAAGAAAAAGAAGCTCTTCAAGAAGCAATCCTTTTAGAAGCTGAAAAATCTGGAGATGATCTACTTATTGGGCAAACTCCTAAAGAGATAGAACAGGCTGCTGGAGCTGCATTTTATAGAAGATTAACAAAAGATAAAGAAAGTATGAAAGCTTTAGATCAGATAATGATGGATAGAGACGACTATACTAGAGAAAAACTTAGGAGGGAGATAGAGCACGCTCCTAAAACTTGGGTAGCTTCAAAAATTGCTGCTTTCAGAAGTCTTTATACTAAATTAGAAGCTGAACTAGATCAAGAAAAGAGTATGGGAAGGACTAATCTTTTAAGAAAGATTATGAGGGTTTGTATTAAAGTTCTTGATTGGCTAGCATTTAGAATGCAAAAACTTGGTAACAAAATTACTATAGGTCCTAAAGGGAACTATGCTGGAGACCATGTTAATAGATATCGTAATAGAGAATATAATGGTAGGGTTAGAGCTCTTCAAAAGAAAATAGGGATTGCTGTTAATGATAATATTACTTATCATGACGATTATGACGCATAGCCCTTTTATACTCTGCACATTATAATAATCTTTAAGATTACTTGTTTTATAATATATTATGAAAAGGAATGGTGACCTTAATGCGCGAAGGCAAATTTGTCAAAATCATCGCTCCAGGCGGTGCAACCTTAAATTTTGTTGGTGTCACTGGCACTACAGAAAAAGTATTGATGGAAGTTTCTGCGGTAGCTAAATTATGCGACCGTGGTTGTCAAGTATTTGAAATTAAAGAAGAAGCTGCTGCTGAAGAAGGTAAAGAACCAAAAGTTACTTATACCCCTCTTTATAACAACTTCGATTTAGTATCTGGTGTAGAACTCTTTACAGAAAAACAAAAAGCAGATTTCGAAAAACGTGGTTTCAAAGAATGTAATGAAGATAATGGTGGTAATCGCCAAATCGATTCTAAAGAATTAGAAGATATCTTAGTTACAGATATCGAATCCATTATCGAAACTCTTAAACACAATGAAGAAACAGCACGTATCGAAATCATTTCTGAAAAACTTAAAAAGCATATCGCTGAATTGAATGCTCAAGAAGAAGTTGAAACAGAACCTAAAACTGAAGAAAAAATTGTTGAAGAAAAAGCATCTGCTCGCTTCAAAAAACACTTCAAAGATTTAGAAGAAGAAGAAAAAGCTAAAGAAGCTGAAGCTGCTAAATCTGAAGAAGAAAAGGCAAAAGAATCTGCTTTAGATAAAGGTATTGTATACCGTCAACTTCCTCGCTTTGGTAATAAACCTTCTTCCTCTTCCTTCCGTTATAATGAAGAAGGCGGAATTGAAGAAGATACTTCTGATAAATCTGGTGCAAATCCTAAATCCAATACTGATGCAAGTGTACCTCCAACTCCAGTAGTTCCAGCAGGTTCTGATGAACACACTACATCTCCTAGCACTACAGAACGTACAGAAACTGGAGAAGCTACTCATGAAGCCACTCCTGGTAATACTGAAACTACTGGCTCCACAACTTCTGGCAAACCTGGTAAAAAGAAAAATGATTCTCAAGCTCCAGACGAAGCTACTTCCCCAGGTAGAAGAGCAGAAGATAGTTCTTCTCCAACACCAGTAAAACCAGATCCTAATTATCAACCAGATGATCATTTATAATAGCTAATATAATATATAATTAGAGACCATCCCTTAATTGGGAAGGTCTCTATTTTAAAGTTTGATTAATAAGGTGAGGATGTTATAATGGCATTATTTATATTAAATGAAGATAAAGCCATTCTAGACAATATAGCTTTAGATTTAACAAATTCTTTGACAGAAGAATCAAAAAATATGTACATGAAAAGTCAAGTACAAAAGCAAAAGATTATTGAAATGCTTAATGCTGGAATCAAGGCTAATGGTGATATGAGTAAATTAACTAAGATTAATGGACTTATAATGCACGTTGATGATCTAACATGGTTAGAGAAGAAACAATTGCAGATTGAAGATAAAATCAAAGAATATTCTAAAAAACTTAAATCTAAAGAATCTGGAATGTTTTCAAAAGTATGGACAAAAGTAAAACAGTTCTTATTAAAAATCGTAGGATTCATAGTTAAGGCTATTAATAAACTTTATAAAAATATGAAATTGTCTTATAAGGCTAGTAAACACTTACACGACAATGATGCTACATCCCTTATCGATTTAGGATCTAAGGCTGACGAAATAGAGGATAGAAATATTAAACGTAAAATTGCTAGCCGTTCTGCAGCCCTTGTCAGAAGTCAAGACAAAACAGAAGATTCTAGATTCTGGGGTCAATATACTAAAAGAAATCTTAGTAGATAACAAAGGAGAATATAAAAATGGCATTATTTATAATTGAAGAGTCTCGTTTTTTTTTAGATGAGATTGCTGATGATATCACCGTTTCTTTACAAGAAGAAGCTAATAAGTTTGCTAAAGAAGTTGGAGCTCAAGCTATTCTTAAAATGATCAATGCTGGGATCAAGGCTAATGGTGATATGAGCAAACTTGTTAAGATCAATGGTATGATTCAGCATGTCGAAGATCTTAACTGGCTAGAAATTCTTCAAATGAGAATGGAGAATAAAATTCGCGAATATAATAAAAAATTAAAAGAGAATGATGACAAAACCGGAAGATTCTCTAGAATATGGACAAATATTAAAAAATTTTTATTGAAAATTGTGAATTTTATAACTTCAGCTATAAATAAATTAGTATCTGCTAGTAAATTAGCATACAAAGCAGCAAAGAATGTTGCTAGTGGAAATCTTACAGATTTTACAACCATCCCTGCAAAAGCTCAAGAAATAGACGATGATGAAGTTAGATATAAAATAGCTTCTAGAAGCGGAGCATTAATAAGAAAACATGGTAAAGATAGAGTTAATGCAGCTGGTGCTAAACTCTTTATGAGTTAAGAGAAATTTTAATATATAATAAAATTAATTATATGAGAAGAGCTATTACGGCTCTTCTCATCTCCTTGTGTTTAAATATGATGACACTCTGATAATATAAAATGGAGGTCAGATTATAATGCAACAATGGAACTTCAAGGTCTCAGGCAAAGTATTAATTCCTGGAGAGAAATCAGATGGTCTTATAATTAGACCTGAGAACTTTAAAAATATAATCCGTATCAGTGATTATGAAAATAAGAATATGCCTACAATGTTAGCACACGTTAATTTAGACAAGAATCTTTTTGATAAGATTATTGCTAATGCTAAAACTGCTACGATGTATCTTAAAATAGATAAATATGATACTAATCAAGAATTAGAAACCCCTACTGTAGAATCTTATATAGAAGATGAGTTCTCTATCTTTGTATCTAATGATATAAACTATTATAAAGAATTAGATTATAAAGAAAAAGACGAAGGTGGTAAGGATAAACAAGATGTATATAGAGAAGCATATCTTGGTTTAATGAGTAAGAAATGTATCGATGCTAATAAGACTGTAGCAAATACTACTATGATGGATACCCATATGATGAATATCTTAAGTTCATATATGAGCAACCTTCACCTCTTAATAGAACCATTCCAATATAATAGAGTTCAGCAACAGCTTATCATACCACCAACGGATACATTAGTTTCTTTAGTATCTTATTTAAATTCAGTAGAAGTATTCTATCCTACAAAGTATCAATTCTTTATAGATGAGCCGTTCTGTACTTACCTAATATCCAAATCTGGCAAAGGTGTTCCTATGAAGAATGAACGTTTCAATGACGTTATCTTTAATATTAGAGAAACAACAGATCCTAATACTGCTAATCAAGGTATGAACATAGATACAGAGAGAAATCATTATTATATAGATTTATCTGTAACTGAAACTGCTTATAAGATCAATCATGATGTAGCAAAGGTAATCAATAAGTTTGATGCTATTATCAATCCATCAAAAGATAATAGTATTTTAAGCTATGATAATATTGCCAAAACAAAAGCATACATTGATCGTATAGTAGAGAAATTTAAAATGATGATTAAGAAGATGATTAAGAAGATGGGCAATGTTCCAGAAAAACTTAATCATTGGAATGATATGTTTAAAAACAATGTGCTTAATAAAGCTAAAGAGTTAAATGAGTATCAAAACAAATTAACTCAGACAGTTATACAACAGGCATCTGGTTTTCCAACATCAGTTCCAGCTAAACCTGGTAAAGTTACTATTAACGTACCAGTAGTACAAAGTGCTTTTAAATCTATTACTAGTAAATTTCTTGGAAATGGTATTCTTGGGTTTAATAAGCAATATGAAAGATTGACTCAAATGAGTCAATCATTTGAAAAGAATATCAAGAAGATATCTCCAGTATTCTACGACTCAGAATATTTAGATAACTATTTAAATTCTGTTACGGAAATCAATGTGCAAGATGTAATAGAAGCTACAAAGAATTCTGTATCTAAAATCAACTCTTCTTCTTATTCTGCATCTTCTCATTCTCAATCTAAGATCTTTTCTCAAACTGATGCATTTGATAATACAATGGATAAGATTGGATCTATTGCTGATAAGGCAATTGGGTTTGTAAATAAGATCAAACCTGTATATGATAAATACAGTTCAGTATTTACTGACTCTAGTACTCATACTCACTTTGAAGATTTATTTACAAATGCATCTAAACTGATGGAGAATGTTCATGAGATGCAAGGTTATGTAAATACTGTAAAAGGTGTTGTTGGTAGTCTTAAAAATATTACATCATTCATTACTGGGTTTGCTAAGAATTTATTATCTTTCTTCCCAAGTTTCAATGACATATTATCTTGTGATATTAAGAGTAAGTTTGTATCTCTAGTAACAGATGTATCTGCTATTTCCTTTACTGGAGAATCTATTTACAATAAATTATCTGCAGCTGGTAAATATATGGCTTCTGGTGGATTTATGAATCAAGCTGATCTACAATTGTTAAAAAATAATTTAGATAGTGTTACAGATTTAACCGGTATAGGTCAATTGGGGGTAGGTAGTTTTGAATCTGACGTAAATCTAGGTGGTTCCTTTGGGGATAGTAGACTAGGTACTAAAATTATCGTTACAAAGAACGATAATCCAAATGAAGTAAAGAATTACAAATCTGAATTAGAAAATCAAATTAATAAACTTACTGTAAATAAATATGACTTAGATCCATCCGTATTTACTCCTAATAAGAAATATGTAGTAAAAAATTATGCAGCGCATTCTGATAAGGATGGTATTTTCTTATTAAATAAGAAAACAGAAATCTATACTAGAGAAGCTGATAATTTTAGATGCATCACTATGATGAACTTCTCTAAAATACTAGAAGTTCCTAATAATGAAAAAGCAGCTGATGCTAATAAGACTACAGCTAATGATAATAAGACAACTAAACAAGATTGGTATAATAATTCTAATGGTAACGCAGATTCATTGAATAACAATGTAAACGTAGTATCTTCTGAAGGTAAAGGTATTACTACGTCTAAAGTTTCTAAAAAGACTGCTATTAGAAAAGAATTAGGTACTAAATCTATGAGTGATATGGCTCAGATGATTAAAAGATAAAAAAAATAAAGGGTAGAGTCGTTATGACTCTACCCAATATATTTTGATTATTAAAGCTTTTCAAGTAAGATTGGATTTTGTGAGAAGTATTGATCATTAATATTCTTAAGAGCTTCAGGATCTTCTACTTGTTCTAAGAACACAGTATCTATAGCTTCAGGCATAGTTCTATACATATACAACTGGTAATCTAAATCAATACATCTAAATCTATTAACTATCTCATCATAAGAGTGAGAATTTAATCCTTTGCTTGGATATAGCTTGGAGGCTACATTGAATAAAGAATCAGGAGTAGCTTGATCAAACTGTTCATCTATACTCTTTAATATCTTCAATGATTGTTTATAGTTAAATAAAGATTTTAGATTTCTTTTAGGAATACCTGATAGTGTCATAAATCCTGATAGCCAAGATTGATTTACTTCAAACTTTTCTATTCTTTGTTTCTTAATTTCTGCAATATATGAATCTAATGCATTTTCTTGAGTTACCAAATAAGAAGGGTCTTCTACGCTACCAGGAGCTGGTTTCTTTTTATAAAGCATAATGAGATCTCGTACTTTAGATGGTAATTGGAATGCATATTGGGATGATGTTATAAATAATGATGGAGCAGTAATTTGTCTATTTTTAAACTTAGTAATCATATCATAAGCCATAACAGAGGTTTCCACTGTCCCCATTTTAAAGAATATATTATTCATATATTGACAGAGCATTTGAATAAGAGGTATATTTTGATTAACCATATCATATACTTCTTTATTATTTATCATTCTCATAGTGTACTTTTCATTATACTCTGCACAGAATCTTTGTTGAGTAGCAGCTCCTGTAGTAGGAGAATATAATAAAAATACAAAGCTATCTATTCCAGCTTTTCTAAAGAATGATTTATAATGTATAGCTAGATTAGCTATACATGCTGTTATATTGTAAGGATTAGTTACTTTATAGAAACTAAATATAGGAAGCAATACCTGATATACGTCTATATAGATATTGATCCATTTAGGAACTGGTTTGTCTTTATAGTATTCTGTAAATAGTTTATTTAGCTTATCATATTTGATAAACTGAGCATAAAGAATATGCTCAATAGGTACTGCTTCTAAATAATCATATTCTTTCACTCTATTATTAGTCATAATTCCACCTTATTTGTAATCATGTAAAGTTCCACCTTTAGAGATAGAACGTTTACCAACTTTAGGGGCATAATTTCTACAAGTCTGACCTGCATTCTTATTATATAATAAAGGAATGCAATCATCACAGACTCTTGAGAACATCCACTTCGATGGAGAATATTGTTTCTTACCACAATATCTACAAGTGAATGGCAATACTTCTGCTTCATTCATTCTAGAAATACAAGATTCGCAGAATGGTACTCTCATAGCATCAGGTTCTATAGAACTAGGATGTTTGCAGATGATACATTGGAACCACCATTTCTTAGCACGAAGAGGAGTCTCTTCTTCATCAAGAATACAATTCTCAAATGTACAACGTCCATACATATCTCTATGCTTACAAGGTTTATCTATACCTTGAACAAGATATTTACACATCTCTAATTGCTCTAGAGATTCATTCTGGTTATCACCTTTTACTTCTTCATATTGGCTTTTCATTTAAACCACCTCTTTCACAAAGAGGAAATACTTTAATCATCTAATACACTTTTTGGATCAAAGTAATCGTCCTCACTAATTGTTACTTCAGTGTTTTTAGATTTTTCAATCTTCTTCTTACCAATAACTTTTACTAAAGATTCATCAAAGTCTTCTCTATCTTTAATATTATTGATAAGCTTTTCTGTATTACCAAAACCTTTTTCTGCTAATACTTCAGTAAGTGTATGAGGGCCTTGTTCTGTAATAAAAGATAAACCCCTCATAGGAGTTTCTTTATCTACATCAATAATCCATTTACGGATTTCTAATTTAGGATCTCTACCATTCCAACCTACTTCTCTAAGCATAATAGAAGAGTTACCATTACCTTCGTCAATTAATTCATTGATCCCATCTTCTTTGATTTCAAATTTGATAGGACCTCCATCTTTTTTAAAAGCCATAATTTTATACCTCATAAAAAATAAATATAAAGGAAGGATAGAGATTTCTCTCTATCCTTATACCTCTATAAGTGTAGTTTATTGTAGTGCAAGACAGTTTAAAATTATAGATTAACGATCAGTGTTGATACCTAAGGAATTGGAACCATAACCGTTGAATCCGAAGCGTTCAGCCAAACGATATACATCGCCAGAATCAACTCTCCAGATAAGAAGATTGAAGTTAGTTGCAGTAACTTTACCTGTTACAGGATCTTGGATAGGGTTGATTGGGTTTTTAACTTCGATATTGTAGTTCCATTTGCTACCTGTGTTGGATTTGCTACCATAGATAGTTCTGATAACTTTATAGATATCAATATCTACAGAGAAGAAGATTTGAGGACGAGCAAATTGTGTAGGAGCTGTAGTTACTTCATTTGTCACAGCACCCCAGTTAATACCACCATTACGATTGAAAGCACTACCAACTAAGAAGTCTTCTAATTTTTCTTTGCCTTCTTTAGTCAATTGCAAGTTTTTCCAGTTACCGTTAGGATTGTTCAAACGGTTAGCCAAGCTAAGACGGCTAGCAATATCATTCATATTGCTACCAGTTGTTGCATCTTCAATTGCATAGCAACCAGCTGCATCTTTAGATTTTTCAGCAGATGGAGAGAAGAAGATACGGGATTGGATACGGCCAGATTGAGGATCCAATTCCAATTTGCAACCAAAGAAATCATCGAATACAGAGAAGAACAATTTGTTCACAAGTTTGGAAAGATCGCTTAAGGACATGTAACCAGCAGAAAGAAGTTCTGGGAAAGTCGCTTTTGTTTCCAACTCAATGCGTTCTTTTTTTGCTTCCACTTTTTCGTTTGCTTTTGTAGCATTGTTAAATAAATCAGCCATTGTTTTTCCTCCTAATATATTAGAAAATGGACTTAGGTTAGATAAAATTGATGGAGGCCTACCATCACTAACCTGGAAAATATATAGAAACACGATAAAAAATATCGTGAGACTAACTTAGATTCATAAACTTAGATAATTCTTCTGGTGACATTACGTCATCCTCAGAATTACCTACTTTCATTTGTTCTAAATCTTTAACTACTTTAATTTTTAAAATAGCTACTTCATCATTATCAAATTTAACAAGTACTATTTTGTACTTAGGGTCATTATTTCTAATCATAGAACTATGATCATACTCATATTTCTTAAATCCAAGTTTACTTAGTTCTATATAATTAAGTTTATCTTCTAAATTTCTATTAGAGATTACTATAGAATCTCCTTTAGTAGTATGAGATAAGATATATAATAAGTTTATTATTGAATGATACTTTGCTTCTGTAGTTTTATCTTTATCCTTATAATCACCTATTAATAGATTTCCATATAGTTCTATGAATTCATCATAACTATCAATACCGACCATAGGGAAACAATTTAAAACAGTTGCTATATTACCTTCAATAAACTGCTTATTTAAACTATTGTATATATTTGAAAATGATATTTCTATAGTCTTAAATTCTGTACCATCGCTATTTAAAGGAACTTCTGTAGCCATGGTAGCCTTTATGGTATTTACTTCTAATAAATCTTTAATAGATTCAAAGTTATCTTCATAATATAAATATACAGAATCATTGTATAATATATTTACTACATCATCGGGATCATAGATAATATTAGGCAAGCTCCCTTTTAAAACAAATCTATCTGAGTCAATAATAGAATTAATAGGCATAGTTTGATAAGATTCGAATATACTCAATGGACTTAATGCATCTGGCCTTGTTATTTTTTCTAAACCAAACTGAAGGGCTATTATATAATCAAGTTGTTTATTTAAGCAAAAGATAACTATATCACTATCCTTTATATCTTCTTTCTCATAATCTTCTTTTATATACTTATTGAAGATTAGGAAAATAGATTTGTCCTTTGTAATAGTATCTTCACAAAATTGTAAAGTTGCTACACCCTTAGGAGTTAAAGGTGTATAGTAATCAAACAACTCAGATTCTTTTATTACAAATACTCTGCATTCTGTATTATAATTTTTACAGTTACCATAATCTTCTATATAAGCAGCCATCTCATCATTCTTAATATTAGATACGACTCTAATCATTTTTGGATAGCTTTCTTTTATACTTTTTTTACGAGAAGATAGATAGAACTTTCTCCCTTTTAAGTATTTAAAGTTTCTCTCCATAGTAAAAAAATACTTCCTTTCTTTTAGATTTGTTTATTAAACGTTTTAAGAATACGTTATTTGTTATTTAACTTTATATTCTCATAATTATAGTGTATAATCAAAATAGTATTTAAAAAGCAATAAGGAAGAGGAATTATCCTCTTCCTTACTATTTTATTTATTTGGGTTTAATAGATTATAATAAGAATCAAAAGTTTCTAAATCTTTATCTTTATTTAAAGTATCAGTACCTCTAGAATTATCCATTCCTTTAACTGGTGTGGAAGTAACAAACTCATTTACTGTTACAAGAGTTAGATACGGAATAAGAGATTTATGTTCTCCAATAACTTCTAAGTTTGGTCTAGCTTCAAATAAAGTTGCAGCTCTAGTATTACCAATACCTATATTTCTAAGAAGTGTATCATACTCATCTGCATCAAATGTAGTTAAATGATAAATAGTGTATTTATCTATTACTTTCTTAGCAAGCAATTTATCTATATCTACTAATTTGAAAGATTGATTATTGAACTTTTCGATCATTATTTTTAAAGTATCAGAAATATATAATCTGAAATCTCCAATAACTAATTCCTTCTTATTAGCAGTTGTTAATTCTGTAGTATCTTTGTTTGCTAGAGAATCTAATTTAGAAGCTAATTCATCCTTTAATGATTTAGATAATGGTAATAGATATAAACCGACCTCAGAAGTACTTAATTGATACCAATCATTTACTTTATTTAAAGAAACAGGTTTTGCTATCTCTTTATTGATTACAGGATATACCTTTGAATTAGTTTGGAATCCATCTAAGGAGATCAATACTTGAGGAATAGTATCTAGAGTATCTTCTTTTTGTTTACCATTAATAGTCATTACATAAATACCATCTACAGGTTTCACAAACTCTATATCCTCTGTTAGATGGTTATAAACAGGCATATCACCGATACTAATATAATTACAAATTACTTTATCTTTTAAGAAATCATTTGCAATCTTATCGGAAGCTGCTCTGTAATAATCATTAAACTCAACTGTTGGATTCCATCCTAATCTGATAAGATCATTACCAGTTTCAATATCCCATTTATTTTGAGCATATTCATTTAAGAATTTAGTAGATAATTTAGCAACTTCTGTAATCCATTCATTCTTTTTAAAAGTAGTTTTTAAACCACTACAAGATCCTTTATAATCGTTGAACCATTTGATTGCAAAAGTATTATTACTCTTAGGAGAGTTTTGTAGCAATGTTTCTATTTCAGTATAGTTTAGCATAGGAGAAAATACTGATCTGAAATTAGGTTCTTGTAATAAATCAATTCTATCCTCAGCAGCTTTTACTGTATGATCTACAATAGTAGATTCTAATAAAGAATTTGATTCTGTGCATAAAATATCATATGCCTTTTTAGCACAATATAATGGGTCGAATGATTTTCTTATATAATCATTAGCTGCTGTAGAGTAGAGAGTAATATCAGTAGGTACTATTTTAGATGATTCATCAAGCTTACCTTTAATAGGATCATATTCTCTTATTCTTCTTCTAAAGAAGTCTAATAACTCTACATCATCATTTGATTTCTCAACAATAGCTAAAGTAAACTGAATAGCATCGATTAATTTAAAATCATAGCAAAGTTGAATGATCTTTTCTTTTTCATGTCTTGCTAGTTTTCTAAAGATTTGCAAGAAGAAGGAATCACCTTTGATTACGATTGGATAAGTGAATAATTTAGGATGAGCATCCATTACTGGAAGAGTTTCATTACTCATCTCAATAACTAACTTACGTTTCTTAGTATAATTATTGATTAGCCAATAGAAAAATTGATTGGTAAATTCTTTTAGTTTAACTTTAAACTGAACAGATTTTTGCCCATATAATTCAGAGTCTTTGATAAATTTAATATACTTGGGATGAGCAGTAGCATATTTATAAATAGCAGGAGATAATCTAGCACAAGCTTGAATATCTTCTACAGATGTAATTCCTTGGAATTCTTTCATATCTAAGAACTCTGCTTTATATTTTTTACAAAGCTTCTTAGCTAGTTCTGACTTATCACTTGTTGGGAGACCGATCAATAGAATCATTCTATAAAATTTAAAACGATTCATATTATAATATACATCTTGTTCTGGGAAGATCATAGGAGTAGGGTGTTTCTTGATCTGATCAGCAATACCAAAGTTATAGTCTTTCATAGGATCTAATTTACTTTCGTTTACAGATCCGCTATATTCAATATCAAAATCATCATCGATATCATCTTTTAAGAATTCTTTAAGCTGTTTATTATAAAGATCAGTGACATCCATTCCATAAATTTGAATAGAGAAATCATCACAATTCATTCTTCTATCCTTATCTACAGAATTATATTTATACCAAGCATCTTCTAATTCATCTTGAGTTTGATAGTCATCAAATAATAATGGATAACCATCATCAATATAACCTTGAGTTAATTTTCTTTTTTGTTCTGGAGTAAATCCATATTCCTCTTTAATAGCTGAATGAGGGTAGTATATATCTTTAAAAGGTGATAGAGTAGCATTCTTTCTATCATTTTTATCAATAGTCTTAACTGCTATTGTTACATTAGTATTTGGGGAATATACATTATCAAATTTATCAATGTATTTATCAGCACTAGTTTCAATTCTAGTAGTTTTAAGTTTATCAAGATCAGCAGTGTCTAAATCTCTAACACCACCATATTCATAATCTAGAGTATCTCTGCTGATATTTCTTTTTAAGAATTTAGCTTTATTTTTATAATATAATTCTTCATTCTCCATACCAAATAATCTCATAGCTTCATCATCAGCCTCATACCAATTATTTGGAGGCATGGATTTAAATTTATACCAATCAGCTTCTAGATCTTTTTCATATTTATAATAATCTTTGATGATTGCACCACCATTAGCAGCAACCCATCTTTCTATTTCTTTATATTTGAACTCCCTATCTTGATCTTGGAAGTATCGTTCTGCATTAATAATTCCCATTGTTTAGATCCTTCTTTATATCACACATAAGAGTTTCAATAATAGCTTTCTTATTTTCAAGCTGTTGATCATCAGGACCAAAAGATTCAGAAAAAGTATAATCTGCAGATGCTAATAAACTAACTCCACTAGCAGCAGTTTCATCTGGATTAGATGGTGTATAGGATCCATCATTCTTTAAACGATCTGTCTGTCCTAATTCTCTTTCCATATTATCCGCATCAGAAGATATGATTTTACTAAGTTTCTTTAATTCAACTTTTTCTAAAAGATGATCAATCTTAGCAAAATTTTCAGTAAGAGCCATATGACCAGTAGCCATTTCATAAATAGATTCTTTTAATAATCTATCATTATAAGGTGTATCTAATAGAGCATATAGCTTATCAAAATTTTCTTGAACTTTTTCATATTTACAAATATAAACTTCAACAAGTTTACTATCTAAATCTTTATTAGGTCTGGCAATGAGTTTGCCATTTTTATCCTTTGTAATATGAGCATCATCTCTATCTAGAGTTGTTGCTAATCCATAACTATCCCATCCATCGGATAGATCTTTATCATCAATATTATGAAGGAGCATAACACTGTTATTTGGAGTAGTACCAACCATAGGGTTCATACTAGCTAAACCCATAGCTTCATCTATCATAAGATTATTTCCCTCCTATAAATTAAGTTATTCATAATTACAAAAATGTCGAGTATAGGCAAATTAAGCCTATACTCGTGAGGTTAAAAGATATATGTGTAAAAATATAGAGGAGTGTAGAAGTATATTAGATTAATACGATGAGGAGGAAAAACATAGAAATTTTTTGGAAAAACGAAACGAAAAACAATTCTATATTTAAGCGCGTTACACAACTTATTCCATTTTGTATTAAAAGAAAGATTCGAAATGATTAATGATATAACCTGGCATGACAATTATACAATTATATCATTAAGGGGGTTTGGTATAAGAGATCTTACTCGTCTTAAAATATACTTCTACACTTAAATGTTTATGCTTCAATAAGTTTTAAAATCGCGACATCTCAGTACTTGAGTATATTTTTTTATAAGTAATACAAATTTGTAAAGAGGCGGTGAATAAATTGGCTAATAGCTTAACTAACTCAAATGCTAATATTCGGGATTACCTTTTAGACGTCAATGATCTTAATCAGCCGAAGGTATTAGATTTAAGTGAAATTGAAACTGGGAAACTGAATTCTGCTGCATTACTAATCGTTAGATTATTACTCCTCAAAAAGGGAACCTACCCAGACTATCCTGATTTAGGAATAGATATTCGCGGTAGATATAGATTTGCTTTTGAAGAAGAATTAATTACTTTAAGACAAGAGCTTGAAGAGCAAATGACTTTATATCTTCCAGAACTATTACCAGTCGAAGTAGAGGTTTCTCTTTATAGACCTAAGGATTCTTTAGAAAACAAAATCCTTTTCTCTATTATTATGCGAGAGACTAGATTTAGTATCTTGTATAGCATTGCTCAAAATACTATCGATGGTTTGATGGCAATGTAGTGTAAATATGTATATTATTTGTAAAGGGGATAGGTAACTCTATGAGAATATGGGTTCGAATGAAAGACAATCCATCTATTCTTAAACTAATCTCAGAAGATGACTTCAATGAAGAATCAATGATTAGAGAGAAAGAAACCAAGTCTAAACTAGATTCTATTTTAAAGTCTGGTAGAGCTCCTGGTATTAATACGTCACCTAACGCCGAACCATCATTACAATATAAAGGTAAATTCGATGAAGGTGCGGTGGCAGATTATCTTGATACTACTTTAGATGGTGCTAAGAAACGTGCTATCGAAAGAGAAAATACAACTGGCAATGCATTTAAGAAAACCAAAGTACCTATTAGGAGGAAGCAATAAATGGAAGAAGTTAAACAATTATCCTTATCTGAACTTGGTTTGGAAGTAGAAACAACTCCTGCAGAAAAGGCCGCAGCAAATGAAAATGCAGTAGAAGTTAAACCAATTACAGAAGAAACACCAAAGGCATCTAAATCTAGCTTGACTGATACTGTAGAACCTACAGAAGTAAAAGCTGCTAAATCTAGTTTAGCAGAAATTGCTAAGAATACAGCTATCGGTGAAGATGGGTTGACTCAATATGGTGAAGTAATTCATAATGTCGATAAGATCGCTAAGAAACCAAAAACTAAAATTGATGATCCTATTAAAAAGAACATCAATAATTTGGTAGATTTAGCAGACCATGAAATCGAACGCACTAAAGCCGAACTCACAGGTCCTGAAGGTATCATCACTAAAGGTAAGGAAGAGTACGTTAATAATCAATATGAAAAATTAATGGCTCGTGCAAAAAACAATCCTCGTCTTGCGGAATATATTAAAAAGATTGAAGAGATTATTGAGACTGAACCACGTTTTGATGGTATTACTGAATATGAACATAAAGGTTATATCTTATTTACCGTAGCTCGTGATAAAACTGTTGAAACTGATAATAAATACTTTGGTCTCAAAGAGCAAACAATTGATAGAGTTCCTAGAATGAGCTCTGATGTAGCAAAAGAAGTAGATAGCTTCACACAAGATAAAGATGAAGACGATGATTTATCTTTATTTGATGATGATTCTGTAGAATTAGGTGTATCTCCTAAATCTGCTCTTCCAATGCAAGGATATGCTGAAGATGAAGAGATTAAAGAAGAAGCTTCTAAAAAGGAAGCAGATGATACAAAAGTTTCTAATTCTATGGCTGAAAAAGAAATTAAAGAAGAACCTACTGATGAAGAGGACGTAACTTACAGCGCAGCATTAGCTGAAGAAGAAGATCCAGAAGAAAAAGAATTAATGGCAGACGTAGAATCTGATGAACCAGAATTGTCTGATGAAGAAATTAAAGAGCTAAGCCAAAATTACAAATCTCAAGTAATGCAAGAGTTAAAACTTGAACGTGAAGGAGATTTAGAAGGTTTTGCTATTTCTAATAAACCAATTAAACTTAAATCTGCTCTTCAAGTAGAACGTTCCTCTTATACAGTAACTTGGGGTTTGCAATACACTGGTAAACCTATTGAAATGACTCCTATCTCTGGTGAAGAGTTACTTCAATTGAATCCTCAAAATACTGATATGACTTCTATCAATGGTCTTCGTACTATTTTCAATATCATGTATCGCCACACTGTAGGCAAGAAACCAGATATTGATACTTGGTTAAAACAAATCTCTGTATATGATTTAGACTGCATGATCTTTGCTATGTATATGGCAAACTTCAAAGATTCTAACTATCTATCTTATCAATGCCCTAATACTAAATGTAACAACCTCTTTATCAATAAGAAGGATGTTAATGATATGGTGGTATATCCTAACGATGAAGTTAAGAAACGCTTTGAAGATATCTTACATAGCCGTCCTGTAAAATCTAAACTTTTCAGAACAAAACCTATCCAAGTATCTAGAGACTATGCATTTAGTTTCTGTACTGAATCCATCTATGGTGATATGATTGAACGTGCTGCATTGACAGATGAATTTGCATCTAAATATGCTAACGTAGTTCAAATCATGGCTAATATTGATACTATCTACAAAATCGATAATGTTTCCAAACAATTATATCCTATCGATTTCGGTGTAGTAGAAGACAGCTTATCCAAAACAGTAATGCGTAAAGTTAAAGCTATTTATGAAATCATGAAGAACTTATCTTCTGATGAACATGCTACTCTTATGGGTGAAGTATACAAAATCACTCGTACATTTACTGATGATAAGATCTCTTACCAAATTCCTTCTACAGAATGTGGTAAATGTCATACTACTATCGAAGCTACTCCTCAAGGTGCTCTTCAATTGCTTTTCACTCGGGCCTTTTTACCGATCGGGGCGCTTTCTATTCAATAGTGATGACCCTATGCAATTATTATAAAGGACGTGTATCATTCTCTGAAGCATTTAATTACGACGTTGGTTTTCTAGTGTATCTTCATTTCAGGTATATGAAAGAAATACAGAATAAGACGGTACAGAAAGCCAACCAGTCAGAAGAGATGGATTCGATCCTTAAGGGTGATTGATAAGCATAAAGGAGGATTTTATAATTCGATGAATTTAGTAGAATTCAGTCAGTTAATTTCCTCTAAAGTTGTAGACGATAAGCTATTCTCTAGAGAAGTAGCATTATACGATATTTTATTGGGTAATTGTAAAAACTCAGATATTCTTGATATCAATATCTCGGAATCTGATCATATCTTCACAGTAACTTTATTATCTGATGAATTAGCTCATACTATAGAGGAGCGATTGGATAACCAGATCATCCCTGGAGCATTCCAACCGCTATATAAGATATCTTTGAATTCTGATAAGAATATCTTAAAATTCAAATTAATAGATTTCTAACTTAATACAATATAGATCCCATCTAGCGTTATATGCTAGATGGGAACTATTAATTAAATTTGAATTTATTATATTTATGGAGGATGCTTTAAATGGATAATGATGTAGTAGAATTCTATGCACTAGACGAAGCTTCTGGTGATAAGAAACAAACTAAGCATCTCAAACTATCTCCACTTAACGTTGCTAACTTTATTAAAGTTAATGACTTAAAAGAGATCTCAAGCCCAATGTCTTTTGCTAGAGATAACCTACCTACTGCTGATGGTTTATTCTCTAATGAGATATTTGGTATTACTAAAGAAGATAGAAGTACTATTTTTGCATATGTAAATCTTGCTGGGGAAACTTTCTTGCACCCATTAGCATATAAGATTTGGTCTCGTTTAGATTCTAATGTAAAACTATGCGCTCAAGAAGCAGATAATTTTGTATTAGATAAAGAAGCTGGTAAGCTCAAACCAGATCCTAATGGTGAGACTGGTATTAAGTTCTTACAAAAGGTAATTAAAGTAATCGATTTTAAAAGAACTGAATCTTCCAAACGTGGTGTTAAGATTGACTTCTTAGAAAAATTTAGAGATAAATTATTCTTAAAAGACTGTGTTGTAATTCCAGTAGGTTATCGTGATATTAATACAGACAAAGGTTCTAGAACCAGTGTCGGTGAGATTAACCAATTATATGGTAAAATCATTAGAGACGTACAAGCTCTAAAGAATAGTAATGAATATGGTTTAACCCTTAACGGTCAAACTAGATGGCGTATTCAAGAAACATTAGCAGCTATTTATGATTGGCTTATTTTTGGTAGATTCGAAGGTAAAGATGCACAAGCATCAGGTCTTTCTAGAAAGATGGGTCTTATTAGACGTGCTGGTATGAAGAAGTCATTTGACTGGGGTGCGCGTCTTGTTATTTGTACACAGAATCTAAGAAAAGAATCTCTATCTGATATTGATATTGATTTGGATAGTATTGGTTTGCCATTAGCTGCTATTTGTGCTAACTTCTTCCCATATATGCTATATTGGATTAGACGTTGGTTTGAAAACAATATCAGCGATCAGATGGATATGGTAGTTACTAATGTAAAGACTAAAGAATTTAGTAGAAACCGCATTCAAAATTGGCAAATGGTTTACTCTGATGAACGTATTAAAAAAGAATTAGAACGTTTTATGCATGGTATGAGTAACCGCTTTATTCCAATCGAAGCTCCTATAGATACAACAGGTATGAAGATTCCTAAAGGAATGAAACCATATTTAAGATATAAGGGTTATATGGTAGATGATATAAAAGCAGCAGAAAATCTTATTAGTGATAATAAGGTGGATTCACTTCCTATCAATGAGAGACCTCTAACTTGGTGTGACTTGATTTATATGGCTGCTTTAGATATTACTAAAGATAAGATGACACTTATTACACGGTTCCCTATCGATAGTTATTGGAACCAATTTCCTGCTAAGATTAAAGTTATCTCTACTATTCAAACTGAGTCTATGATTATTAATGGAAAATTCTATAAAGAATATCCTAAAATCAGAGCTGAAGATTTGAATACAAACTCTACAAATAAATTCATAGACGTAGCATTACCAAATAACGTTCGTTTAGGATCTATTGGTGGCGACTATGATGGCGATACCGTATCTTCTAAAACTCCTTTCTCTATTGAGTCTAATGAAGAATTATATAGTCTCATTTCATCTAAACGTCACTATATTTCTATGGGTGGTGTGAATGAGATGACTACTTCTAAAGAAGGTAAACAAGCTTTATATGACCTTACTAAGATCTTACCAGATGATGCATCTACTTTAAATAAAGTAGAATTTGCTACAAAACCTAAGTATTTGAAATGACTATGATTTTTCATCATAAACATTGATGTAATCATAGCCTATGCAATCAAACGGGAGGATTAAATAGTATGGGAAAGTTTATACCTATTATTGAAGTATATAATAGAAAAACTAATTTAGAGTCTCAACAAAGAACTGGATCTTGCTATCCATTATATGAGACTTATAAAACTAATTATAATTTTGAGAATATCAGGGAATCTGTTTATAATTGGAAGTCTTTCTCTGATAATACCACTAATAACTTTAATAAAGTTTTAGAGTTGTTTGAGTTTGTTTCCAAAGAAGGAACTCAAACTCAGTTAGAAGAGATTACTTCTATCATTAATAGAGATATCATCCCATACGTCAAATCCCCTGCCATTTTTAAGAATCATATTCTTAAAACTAAAAGAGGGCTTGATGAAACAACAGCTATAGACTGTTTAAATTCTGTATTAGAAAAGATTCATGAACAAACTGAATGTGATAGAGTCTTAAGAAATTGCGACACTATTGCTAAAAGATTCAATATTGATAAGATAGTAAAGAATAATATCTTATTTGAAGATGCTGTTCCTGATACAATCTATAAGGTATGCTCTTTAATTGATACTTATACTATGGATTTTAAAACTAAGTATTGTATTGCATTAGAGACTTGCTTATATTCTATTAATAAATATGCTGGAAATTCTATTACAAGATCTAGTATCATTGAAAACGTTACTGACTACTTCCTTATGAATGGTGGTACGAATGATATTAATAAGTTCTTGGATAAAATTTCAGAAGCTGTTTCTAAAGATAACTTTATTAATATCTCTGAAGATGCAAATTATATCGACAAACTAAAAAGAATTCACTCAGAGATGGTTAATGAGGATAATATAGATTTAGACAAATTAATCCAAGATAACTACAGCAAGACTTCAGCATATGGTCTTACTGAAGCTATGGAACAAATGTCTATGGTTAATGAAGCATTAGATAAACTTTGCGAAGAAGATAGTCTAGATAAGATTCATGATATCGTTACCAAAGTTAAAATGGCTCCAGTGAAAACTAATGCTATGACTAAAGAAGCTGTTAGATCTATTCTAGTAACTTCTAGACTTCAAGATTTGAACAAAGGTACTAGGAATTCTTTGTCTCTTATCTTCTATACAGTTATCGTAGCTGGAGCATTAGCAATTAATGTTGTTGGTGGTTTATTTGCTCTTATCACTGCTTATATCATGTCAAAGCATCTAAACAAGGAATACCTAAAAGAATCTATTAAGGAATGGAAAGAACATAAGTATTCTGTAACAAGAAAACTTAAAGAAGAAACCGATCCTGAAAAGAAACGAAAATTAGAAACCTATTTAGATGAGGTTGATAAAAGTATTGAAACTCTTGAGGAAGAGTATGAAAAACAACGAGATAAGACTATGGAAGAAATTAATAGAGACCAAGATAACAGAGAACACTCTCCAGATTATAATGGTTCTAGTTCTTTAGTAAATCCTCTAGGTAAAGAAACTCCTCAAGCTAAGTTTAAAAATGATAAGAACTTAATCAATTCATTCTATAAAAAGGATGATAATAGTAATACCATTGGAAACAATAGTAATTCAGAATCTTCTAAATCATCTAAAAAATCTGATGATGATGACGATGATTTTGATGATTTCGATTATTAATGGAGGTATACTAGATGAACTTATTTGAACGTCTAATTCTACAAGAAGCTCCTAATCCTCCTCAACCAAATCCTGAAGAGGAAGAAGGTCAACAACCTCCTAACTTTGTTGATGGACCAGAGGCTCAAGAAGCACAACCTGAAGATCCTAATGCAGGAGGTGCAGAAGATGCTCCAGAAAATACTGGGGATGATTCTCCTGAACAACCTGATATGAATATGGATGGTGGTGAAGATGGAGATGAGCCAGCTCCTGAAGAGGGAGAAGAAGGTGGCGAAGGAGAAGAGGGTTCTGAAGAAGATGGATCCATGGAAGGCGGAGAAGAAGGACTAGAAGGTCCTGAACAGCAAGCTGATGATTTCTCTTCTGATGAACAAGAAGTTTTCTCTGATTTGAAACCTGAACAAATGGCAGTAAAACATAAAGAACTTAAAACTCAATTTAAGAACTTTAATGATACTATCTTTAGTGCCATTGATAAGATCAATAATATCTCTCATGCTTCATATGATGATTCTCTATTAAGCTTTATCATTCGTAAGCTTTTAGAATTAAAAGATATGAGCAGAGATTACTTGCTCGATGTATATGATACTAAGAGTTATATAGAAAACCAAATTCAACTACAGAAGATGGTTACTACATTTAATTATATTACTAATCTTCTTTCTAATATTAGACAGAATAGAGAAGCAGAGTATATTAAATCTGCTAAAGATAATGAAAAAGCCTCTAGAGAAGGAAGGGCTGAAGATTATCCTCATTTATTCGTAAAAGATATAGAATTAGATTAAAAAATTAAAAAGATACAAATTATATATACAAACATATTGGTAAATCTATAGATGCCTCCATTCCCCTTATTCTGTAAGGGTTAGCCAGAGGTGTCTTACCTTCATAGATTTAATTAAATTTAATTAGATTTTTTGCCATTTTTAGAAAACAAAATTTATGCATAAATGGCTCTTTCTCACAAAGGAGGAAATAAAACATGGCAGTAGTTGGAAACCCAACTGGTAAAAATGATTCCATCCTTCGCGGTTACGAACAAGACAGCATGCATGGCATTGCTAGTCAATTTGCTCAAATCGCGAAAGCTGGCTTAAGCGAACAAGTAGACTTATATAGCGAACCTCGCAAATTCTTTATGAGCGATACTTTGAACAACGAAATGCGTAGCTTCTTCGTTGAAAACGCTTTTGATAAACAAGATCCTAAATTCTCTTCTATCGATGCTGTAAACGAAGAATATGGTATGCTTAACGCTTTATACCAAAACGACGTTAAAGGTATCTGCGAAGCTGCTCCACTTGGCGCATACAACCCAGTTGTTGGTATCACATTCCCAATGCACAAAAACTTGTTGATGACTACAGTATTCGACAAAGGTGCTATTCCTAAGGACGTAGCTGATACTCCTCAATTCACACTTTCCATGGAAACTCGTACAATGTACAGTCCAGATGGTCGTGAAATCGATATGTTCTTGGAACAAAATAAAATTAAAGACGTTATTGAACGTGCTGTTCCTCATAAAGACGTTGTAATCATGCTTCCAGAAGATCAAGAAACTGACGTTCTTGCTCTATTGGGTGCTACTAATAAAACTGTAGCTAACGTTTCCCGTTCTTCCAAAGTAACTAAATTGTTGGTTAAAAACGTTTATGTTGCTAAAGGCGAAGAAAAATACGATGCTGCTACAAAAGAAATCGTAGTTGAAACTGCAGGTGCTGTAGGTACTAAAGTTATCACTATCGAACCAGTTAAATTCGTTGCTGCATACGGCCAATATGATCGTACTTTCCAAAAACGTATTGACTTGATCGTTCCTATTGATAACATTGGCGGTACTCGTAAAGAAATCTTCCAATTCGCTGGTTCTATGCACAAAAACCGCTTCACATTCATGGCATCTTCTGCTAACATTGAAGGCGTAGTATTGTCTGCAGCATTGGATGTATCTTCCGCAGCGTATGAAACTCCAAAAGTTAAATGGTCCAGCCGTACTGATTACTTCGAAATTCCAGAAGCACCTCATATGACTGTAACTATTTCTCCAGAAGAAACAAAAGACATTCAAGCAATGTACAATGTTAACCAATTGACAAAAATCATGTCCATGATTAAATTGTCCATTCTTAACTACAAAGATGACAAAATCTTGGAAAACTTGGATGAATCCTTCTTGAATCTTCCTGCAACATCCAAAGTTACTGGTGCATTCAACTTTGTACCACCAGATAACTTCTTGGGTTCCCATGTAACTTGGAGATACGAAACATTCATGGATTACCTTGATACTCAAATCACTACAATGCTTCAAGTATTGAATGATGAAAACATGACAGTATCCATCTTCGGTCGTCCTGAATTGATCCGTAAAATCACTCCTAAAGAATACACTTACACAACTCCTCCTAGCATTGGCCCAGTTATCTTGGATTACAAGAAAACTGTAAAAACTAGTGATAACCGTGTATACCAATTCATTAGCTCCAACAAAATGCGTAATGATAACAACCTTATCATTATCTTGAACCCTCGTAACACTAACCGTGTTATCTACAAAATCTTCGATTATCAATTGTACGTTGGTAACGAAATCCGCGACACTGCAAACTATCAATTGCCAGCAGTAACTGCATTCGAACGTTTCTTATTCGTTCAATATCAACCAGTTCAAGGTCGTATCCAAATCGTTAACCCTACAGGTCTTATCGAAGATATCGAAAACAAAACTCCTGTAAGCAAAGATCGTGCTATGAACGATTACACTGCTAACAAAATTACTTATACTCATGATGCTAAAGGCAACGGTGTATATGTAGACCATACTGCAGAATTACCTGGTACTGCACGTTCCGCTATGTATCCAGATGGTAAAGCTCCTGGCGTACCTCAAGATGGCATTGCAGATCAAAACTATGCATACCCAGCTCCTAACTATGCAGTAACTGATCCTAAAAACTAATCTAATTAGTTAGATCAGAAAAAAAAATAAACCTTAATAGATCTTAGAGAAAAGATCTTAAAAATTATTTTCAATTGCTTGAAAATCCGATGACAACTCCCCATAGACCATTACGGTCTATGGGGTTGATTGTGTCTAAAATATATTAGGCCATTATAAGCATACATTTTCTAGATACGAATTGTTTCTCTCTAGTTATTTCATTAGAAATATCTGATGCATATTGCAACTCTTTTTCTAATTCAGGAAATACATAAGAATCAAATTTACGATCTCTAGATTCTTTTATCCCTTCAAGATCTTCTTCTAATCCTTCTCCATTTCCTAGGTAGGTATAATTAAACACCCCTACCATATCTTTTCTATAAGCGCAGAAGTTAAATGTGATCACTGCTCTAATAAAATTCTTTAAAGATTGTATATCTCCTCTTAGAGCTATTCTGCCACAATCCTTTTTATAAGAAGTATAGTCTGTAATATCCTTTACTTTATATGCTTCACTATCATCTTCAAATCCAGTATCATCTTTAAAATATAATGTCTTATAATTTGTAATAAGAATCTTATTAGTGAGCATCTTTCCAAATAGATCTATTATAGGAACCATACTGACTATTCTATCCAATCCAGTAAGTTTCTTTAGATTAAATAACTTTATATTCTCATATAACTCTTGATCATTCAATCTCAAAATCTCTTTTGTATCTCTTTTTCCCGTAGTTATGATAATCGCTTCTAGCATCTTTTCTCCTAACCTCCTCTATTAACATTTTTAAAAATTTCTCATTACCCTTACCTACTTTTCTATTAAATGATGAGAAATCCTTTAAAGGTTCAGATACTAATGTTTTCTTTTTCATTATATCACCTCTTAATAATATATCATTGATATAGTATATAAGTAAAAAAAAATAAAGAGAGAACTAAGCTCTCTTTATTTTCTAATATGGTTTCTCTATGAATCTAGATGTTTCCATATTCTTAAAAGGATCCAATGCCCAAGGCATATCCTTCAAAACTACCTCTTTGTTTTTGGAAGAGAAATTATTATCTATGAATGGTTTTAAACCATTCATAATTTCATTTAATAGCTTGCCCAAATTGTTATTGTATTTGCATACAGTAAGACGATTGACAGGATTTCTATCCTTCACAGGATATTCTTTTGTATCATAATCCCAATCATATATATTGCAATATAACAATACGGAATGGACAAACTTTCGAATATCCCTGAATCCCCCTCTGATTACGAAGGGGAAATTTTCTATGTAAGAATACGTTGCTTCATATTCTGAAGCTGTATCCTCCACATATTCTCCATCCATGTAAGATATGGAGACACGCTCCACTTTAATAGAATTTAATAAACAATTCTTGAAGAATGTTATTAAATCATCAGTTTTTATACCATTATTCTGATATAATTTAAGTAAATATGAGTTGATCTCATAGAAATCAAACTCATTCATATTAGAACTAAATCTTGCTCTAGGAGAATAACTCATTCTCCCAGAAAATCCATCTACATCAATTAGTTCACCACAGTTTAAGTATAACATTATTTATCTCCTTATATATCTCTAATAATTATATGGTATATCTACGAGGACGTTGCTCGTAATATGGTCTATCCTCGTATTCTTCCTGATTAGGTTCATAGTTTTCAAACTCCTCATCAGGAAGTTCTAGATTATTATAGTTTACATTATTTAAAACTCTGATTATTTCATCAGATACCAATCCAAGATTTTTTAAAATATTTTCAATAAAAACCATGACCTCATAGCGCTCTTCTCCTCTTATAGCTAAAGGAACATCCTCTATGCTAGGACAGTAGTCTATCATCATCTCCCCGTCCTCCACGCAACGCTCCTCCATATGAATATCTAAATAAGATACCCACACTTTTATTGTTTTAATATCATTTTTTAAAGCATTATTGAAGAAAGAAGATAAGAAGTTTATTCTTTCACTAGAAGGAATAACCTCCAACCTTCTGTATAAATAAGACACAACTTCACTTGGAGCAAATCATTCTATATCTTCCTCTTCTAATGAATTCCAAAGATCGTGATATTCTCTTACGAGATTATCCTCTACTCCCTCATAATACTTACGATTTTCTATATATGTATATTCTTTAAACTTTAACATATTTTTATCCCCCTATACTCTGCATTCATATGAGCGTTGCTCATAATATGGCCTGTCAATTTTACAATATTCATTACTATCATTATCTAGAAACTGTTCCATATTATCTAATAATTCTAATTTTGATATAATGAATTTACAAAATTTATTAACATCTCCATCGAATTTATCAACTATTAAAGCATTCAAATTACTTCTTTTAATTCTTTTTGGTATGCCATTTTTATGGTCACCATAATGCTTTTCTGAAGTGTTGCTAGTGTGAATAATTGTTCTGATTACTTTACATACTTCCTTTTTACTGCCACTTATTGCTAAGGGGCAGTTTTCAATTTTAGAGGAATAGGAGTACATTATTTCTCCATCCTCCACATATTTATTCTCCATATGAATATCTAAATAAGATACCCAATACTTAGTTTTTACTATATCATTTTTCAAAGTATTATTAAAAAACGATACAATTTTGTCCATATTCAAATTTGGTATGCTATTTATAAATAAAGATATATAATCCATCTCATATGAAAATTTAGATATTTCATTCATAATATAACCAGTATTTAGTTTTGTTAACTTATCTTCAATACCATAATTGTTTTTTAATACTTCTACCTCGCAAATGCTTTTGATTTGTAACATATCTATTCCTCCTATAAAATATTTCATTATTCATATTAACTTAATTTCACTATTATAGTATATAATTATTTCTTCAAAATTTTACAAAAAAATAAGAGTAAGGCAATTAAGCCTTACTCTGTATTTGTTTATGGATTTTCATAATAGAATGGATCATAATCTAATTCATCAATGAATGGATATTCACTTCTAGCATATTCACATACTTTGATACCCATATATCTATACTTAGCTACAGCACGTTTCCATTCATGCCATCTAACCATAATCATATGTAATACTGCTACATTAGAGCTTACCTCATCTTCTATTGTAATATATTCTCCATTTACATCAATACCAACATAAGCTGCTAGATTATATAAATGCTTAATATCTAAAGCTTCAATATTAAATCTAAAATCTTTATATAGAAACCCTCCACTATAAGTATTCCCAATATTATTAATATCTGAAAATACTAAACATTTAAGCTTCTGATAAGGATCTAATGCTTCCCATTCAGCCTTAGCTGCTTCATTCTCATCAAGCATTTTCTCAAATTTCGTTTTAAACTCATCTAAGGTATCAACCCACTCATTAGGATAAAATGTAGCTCCAAACATTATTCTTCCTCCTTATCTTTATCAGGTTCTAAGTCTAATAATAGAGCATATTGAAATGCTTGCTCTAGTAACTTACCTTCCATTCCATTATCTAAATCATCTATAACTTCTGCTTCATACATTCTATAAATATTTGAGATTATATTCTCATCATTTACTTTATATAATTGACAGAGAATATATTTAAAGTCATACATTTCTATTGGTAATAGATCATCTGTATAAATCTGTAATTTCATATCAGAATAAATATAACCGTTGCATTTAGATTCATCAAAACCATGCTCTTTCCCATAATAAGGAATTGAGATAAAATTCGCTAATAAGATTATCAACTTACCAATCCTTGTACTTTCAGAATCTTCGCTATATGGAAGAATACCAGGATATACTTTGGAAACGATTTTTACAAAATCTTTATCAGTATTAATTTCTGAATTTAAGATAGATTTGCTATCTTCGTCATAATAATTTAGTTTAAACATAATCAAATCTCCTTAACAAAACAAAAAAGAAGAGGAAATTAATCCTCTTCTTTTTATTTTAATAATTGATGTAATACTACTGCAATCACTGCAATAATAATCATTGTAGATGGTTTCATTTTAATACTCCATTCTTTATTAATTCATATAAAAGTACTATTGCTACAGATAATAGCTACTGCTATCCAGCTAAAGTATTTACTTTCCATAGCCCTTACCTATTTATTTTTATAATTATAAAATTTATCCAATTGAATACCAACTGGAATGATTCTTTTTTCTGCAAGTTTAAGAGCAATCAAAGACCCATATTTAAATTCTAAGCTACTATCATCTGTGTAGCGATTTACATATTTCCATTCGCCATTTTCTACTCTAACTCTAAGAGTATTAGAATTTTTGAAGTAATGGAAATTTACTATTTTAGCTGTATCATTTTCATATGTCCATACAGCACCTCTTGTAAGATCTCCTTTAGTTTCATAGGCAATAGACTGATCATCAAAGATAATCTGACTACTATTGTTTGTATCATAATTGATCAACACCATAGCATCTGCATGAGGTACTGCCATCAAAGATCCAATAGAAAATACTGTTGCTGCTAATAAGGTCTTTAATTTCATTTTATTAAACTTTCTCCTTTATAATCTGGTACGAATTTATAAATATCTTGTTCTTTTATTTCGTACCTATCAACTAACTCTATTGCTATATTACTAGCATACATATATTCTAAGGTACCATCATTTCCTTCTATATACTTCCATTCACCATTCATACCAATTTTAATCCATAGATTATTATAAGCTGGATGGTATTGGAAATATACTATCTTATTTACACCATTTTCATTTACTGCAACTCCACCCTCTACTATATCTCTATTTCCTAAATGATGATAAGTAAAAGATGTTTCATCATAAGTTGCTACTTGTGCATAAGTTCCATCATCATATATTTGATAGATATTGTCATATGCTCCAACATTCAGCACTAGTCCGAATATAAATAAAATTTGTAATAAGATAGATTTAAAGTTCATGAGTGTTCCCCTTTTTTAATTAGTAACGTTTCACCATGAGATTATAAGTACCATCTAAGATATGACTATTGTTGTTTCTCATCACATCTACTACATACTTAGCTACATAATATCTAGGTTCAGATCCCATTGGTCTAATAGGATTTGTCTCGTTCCAATTAGCGCTTCCCTGTTCACTAGTTTTTACGATACCAGTTTTTAAATAGATTTCAAAATCCATTACACTGTCATAATTCATAGTGTTAATCTTAATAGAACCAACTACTTTTTCATTAGTAGTTTTGTATTCTAATGTATCTGGATATACATAAGTTTCTGGATAAGCAGAAACCTTCATCTTTCCAGATTTATCTACATTCTTTGTTACCTTTTGATTCCCTTCTGCTTCTTTAATTGGAGGGTGGAACATTTGTTCTTCCATATCTTTGGAACTAGAATAATCTGTATAACTAGATGCATAAGTATTAAAGATATCATACTTACTTTGCAAATAACCTGTGCCTCCACCAATTAAAGCACAGAGGATCAAAACAATAATGTATTTCTTATTCATAAGTCAATACTCCTTTCTAAGTTAGATTTTATCTGGCAGTTTATTATCTTTTAACACATGAACTAAATCCATAAAACTTAATGTATCTAATTTCTCACCAGTTTCAGTATCTTTATTATTTAACCACATACGATAGAAGATATATTCTGTAGCTGTTTTATCGATAGCAAAAGTTTCAGGATCGCTAATATCTACAGGACCCCATTTTGGATGCGGTTGCTTAACACCATTGATCTTTCCTGTAGTAAGATAGAATTTTCCTGTATTCTTATCCCACATGAACCAAGCTTCGATGACATTTGGTTCATCACCAGTATTGATTAAATCTTTTGCTTCTAAAGTAACTCTGCCTTTATAAACATTAGGTTTACTAGTTTTAAACAAACCAAAACTTTCTGCTACAAAGTTTAAACGATAGTTCCCATAACTATCATTTGCGGTGGCGCTAAATGCACTTGCGTTAGTGCCGCATGCCATTATCATAAATATTACTCCCATAACTAGTCTAGCAATTGTTTTCATTATTCTTCTCCTTTACATCTTGCTATAAAAAGTAGAGAATGGGAAATAATCCCATTCTCTTAGTTGTTTAAATAAAGTATTATCGTACACGTTTTGGTTTAACTAAATTTAATGTTTCTTGACAGCAACTAGCATATTCCATCAAGAATGATCTAATAGGTACCTTGATAAAATTAACACGAGTTTCATCACGTTTAATATCGATAGGACCTTTTGCTAATTCTGCTTCAATAGCAAATACTGTTTCTGCTAAACTATTAAGCATACGAGCTTTAATCATATCAATTGTGATCAAAGTTTCAGATGTATATTCAACTGCATATTTAGATGCAAGTAATGCCATCTTATCATATCCGAATACTTTTTCAATACAGTTCTTCTCACGAACTAGTAATTTGATAATAGACACGTCATTGTTGTGTCTATCAAACAACCCATTGCTTACAAAGCTATTGAAGATAGCATCAATAAATGGTTGAATATTCGTCTTTAACTCATTCGGATGAAGAATATCAAATTCTTCTTTCATAGAATTGAAACTGATACCATCTAGCCCGCGTTCTGTAATATGCAAGAAACCAGCTGTAGGATCTTGGATATTATTTTTAAGAACAGACTTAATATAAGATACTGTAGGGCTATGTTTAATATGGGCTTTATTCCCACTATTCATAAGACTGATAGCGATATTTTGGCATTTACCATATTCTTCAATACCTGCACCCGCACCAATTGCTCTACCATAATTATCATACTTATCATAGCTATTATAAGACTTGGATGTAGGTTTACCATAATAATTGCCACTAGTTGTTGGCTTTTTGTACTTAGGCTTAGCAATACCTCTGTTGTTATTGCCTTTGTTAAATGCAGTACCTCGTTTGTTGCTTGTTGTTGGTTTCATAAAGAAATTCCTCCTCTAAAAAAAGTAAATAGTAAAACAAACGTAATTTTCTAAACCCCTAACTTCAGGTTCACTATTATAGTATATAATTGAAACCCATTTTTGACAAGAGGATATGATATAGAGTACTAGACTCTATATCATAAACCTGAGAGTAGAAGAAAAGAAACTTTTGGGAGGCAACGAACCTCTAATATATAGTAGAACTATTTATTATTTTTTACATCCATTGGAGAACCGGTTGCAATACAGATATCTGTCTTCTTAGGTTCAACAAATGGCTCTTCTTTCTTAGCTAATTTCTTTCTACTATAAGTTACTCTATTAGCATCATAATCATTAAGAGCTCTTCTAGCACTTACATAAACATTGGTATTCATGAATATCCCTTCCTTTCTTATGCTGGAAACATTTAGATAATTGTACAATTTATTTTACTCTAGAGTTATTTAAGGAGGATTAACATTGGATATCCTAGCTAGAACTAAACTTAAAGACGCTTACGATGATATCGAAATAGCGATTCAGAATATAAAGAAAGATCCAAAACAAGAATTTATCTTAGACTTACAAAATGCATTGAATAAATTCTTTGATGCAAAATGTTTGCGTGTATTATACACTAATAATACAGATAAACTATTCTTTGGTATCTATGCTATGCCTAAGATTGATGCTGAACAAGTAATCAAGATTATTACTGGTGGCGAAAAATATGTTATCCAAGAATATTATTTGGAATTGGATTCCAAAATGTTCCAAGATGATATCAATTTGTCTGCTCACGAAATTGCAGCTCTTCTCATGCATGAAGTTTATAATTTGGTAAGCAATGCTGCTCCTTGTGAAGCAGTATGTAAAGCTATCGATTCTCATCTTACAAAAAATAATGACATATTAAAAATCTCTGATTCTATTCATTATATGGAATTGCTTTCCTATGGTTTCAGAGATGCTGTTCGTAAATTCATTACTATCTTCGATAAAGCAGAAGTTGATGAAAACGAAGTTATGAATGACTTCTTTGAATGGTGTGGATATAAAGAACATATTCATTCTGCATTCGATAAGATTGCTAGCAACTGGTATAATTACAACAAAGAAATCAATAATAAATTTATCGTATTGGCATGGGTACTAAGAGTATATCGTGATGTACTACATAATCGTATTCCTGCTCTTATGATGATTGATCGTTGTAAACAATTATCTCCTTCTAAGATTGAAATCAAGGAATTAGATAATATTGCTAGACGTTTGAATCGTATCGATGATGATGCTTTGATTGAATCTGCTGGCACTCCAGAACATATTCTTTATGAAGAAGTAAAATCCTCCATCCTCCCTAATAAGAAGATGAAATCTATTCCAGAAGCATTGGAAGATGATATTGTGAAGATTGCTATTGAACAAGAAAATGTATTAGAAAATGAACCTGATGCAGTTCCTATGTTAATGGCTAATATTAACGTTAAGCTTGCATACATTCAAGATTATGTGGAAAACAATGTTCTTACCAAAGAAGAATTCAAACAACTTGATCGTATGTATAAAGAGCTTACTATTAAACGTGATCAATTATTCAAAGGTGATCTTTATGATACAAGAATGAAGATCTACGATGAATACGAAACTGAAGCTGAACAATAATAAAAAAAAATAAGAGAAGGGAGTCAATCCCTTCTCTTTCTTCTTGTGTTATTTTTTATGCTCATTTAAAACAGTTTTATCTTCGTCCTTCTTAAAATAATATGGGAACGTAGATAATTTCTCTAGAAACAGTCTTTGGTTTAGATATGGGAATCTATTTCTAGTATAAAAAGTTTGATATAATCCATACAATTCAGAGAATAAATCCCTTGCAGATTTACGTTGCAATCTAACTTCTGTAAGATCTAAATACTTTTCTCTTTCTTTATTACGACCAATAGGTTTGATCATATCTGGACGATATTTTCTTAAGAAGGATACAAAAGCAAAGATAGCAGTATTAGTTCTAGTAAGGCGTTTATCGTCTATTAATTGCTTATAATATTCTGAAGCATTAGGGATTCCTTCTTCTGCTAGAATTACATGCAAAGCATTAATAAGTTCTTTTTCATGTTCCTTTAATACCTTATCACTATAAGCATCTAATTTATCATCTATCTTTTGTCCGACTTTAGTATTCTTAAAAAATCCTTGATAATATAATTCAGAGAGTTCACTTAATTCATATTTTTTTTCACTCATTATTCTATAACACTCCACGCATATCTCTATCTAAATCATTACCTCTTAAAATGCCATTCTTAACCATTGTTGGTTTTATGATATTTGTAGGATAATCTCCTGTATTTATAAAGAAGAAATATTTGCTAGTATATGGTCTTAGATTACTGGATTGAAGGTTATTCATAAAATGTTTGAATTCAGTAACCCCAGCTTTATTACCATATAAGGTAGTCCCAATATCATTTAAGTATGGAACAGCAATTTCTCTTCTAAATCTACAGTACTCATCATATAGATCACTAAATATATCTTTAGTAACCTTTCTTGCACCCATAAAACGTCTAACGTCTACATATTGTTTATAAGTTCTAGGATACTTCTCTTTGCTAAGATCATCTTTAGATACTATAAATGGACTATTTGTTTTTACTAGATATCTCATGAATGGAATATCCACATTTGAAATAGCGTTAAAGGTATCTTTACTATTTTTTAAGCAAGATTTAAATACATCATCTAAGAATTCATTATTTTCATTTGCCATCAAATTATCAGTACTATTGATAGGATCAATATCTTCCTCTTTAGATGATTGATGGGCTGTAAATTCTTTAACTTCAATAATATTAGCTAGTTCTCTATAAATTAGATATTCTTTGTAATCATCTAACTTTGCTCTAAGTTTTCTTTGAATTTGATATGGAAGTTCTCCATTGTCAAATGCGACGATAGCTTGGTCTAAAGTCATTTTTTCTTTAGCATTCATGATTTAATCCTCCCGTAAAAAACCAATCTTTTTATTATTGGATATCTCCTTTTCTATCTCTTTTCTTTCTGCAATAGCTTTTCTAACACCAGCTGCGCCCTTACCATAATAGATAGGAGTATAAACAATTTCCCCATTAGCTTCTTGCTCTTCTGCTAATTTAATTAAATCTTGTTGATAAGATGTAATCAATAATCTTAAATGAGCTTCCATTGCAGATGCTATTACCTTACCAATAGGCTCATTGGTAAAAGCTCCTTCATTATAAAGCTCTATAAGATCTTTCATAGTAAGTTTTCTTTTTCGCTTCTTTTCGGCAGTAGCACTTTTCTTAACTGTCATTATAATAATTATCCTCCTTACAAAATTCTGCAAATTACTTTCACTATTATAGTATATAATTAACTGGAATCTTAATTATACACTATAATTATGAGTTAGTATTAATATATCTGGTATAGGCCTCATAAACTCATAATTTATGATATCGGATACATTATATTAGAATTTTTATTTTTAGAGGTAGTAGTAGAAAAGAAAAGGAGTTATAAAATGGCATTTGGCAATTATGACAACCAACAACAATCTTCCCCTAGCGTATTTGGATATTCTTTCTTTAATAAAGAATCCATCATTGATAAAACAATGATTAGCTTCTCTATGTGGAGAAATAACCTTAAGATTGCAATCTCTCCAGTAATTGAGTCTGAAAATGGAGAAACTCGTTATGACACTAAGAACGGCATCTCTGTTTATTTGACTCCGCAAAAAGCTAAAATGTTTGAAGACTTGATTAACCAATTCTTGAAAGCATCTAAAGAAGAACAACAAGCTTTAACTCAAGGTAATATTGGTGTAGCATCTGGTAATAATCTTATTACTGTAGAAGATCCAGAAGTTGTATATGGTAAACCAGAAGCTGGTATCGTTATCAGTATTAAGAAACTTAATGAAAATGGTCAAATCGAACAAGCTTATAGTTATGAAACTCGTAAAGGTTTCTATAATGCTATCGTAGGCTTCGATCCTAAAACTGCTGGTTATACACAAGACTTCGATCATTTCAATATGCTTGAATTAGAAATGATTTCCTTACAATTGCGTGAATATTACACAGCTATGAGTAATGCACAAGCATACTCTAGCTTGATTCATACACAACCATACTTGAATAAAATTGCTGCTAAACTTGGTGTAGATTTAGACTCCAATTACAATGGCGGATATAAAAATAAATCTTATTTCAATAATGGTGGTGGTAATAACCAATCCACTCATACAAGTGCAGGGACTACAGAATCTATTCAAAGTTCTGAATTAGATTCTATCATGGGTTCTATGCAATAAGAATGAATAATAAAGAAACGACCTAACCGTCGTTTCTTTTTTTCTTTGAGGTGTATATGATTAATAAAAAAGATAAGGATGCCAAGAAGTTACTAGTGGACTTTGATATGCTTTATGATATTGATTTAGCATGTGTGCTATACCTTATCGATAATTGCGATAGAAAAGTACCATACTTTAATGAATGGATTTTCTATAGTAGTTTATATCATATCAAATCCCTTATCCTTACAAGAACAAAGAAGAATCCACTATCTATTCTTTTCAAACCAGAAATGCATGATAAGATAGATGGTATATATAAAGAACTTCTTACAAATAAATATGAAGAAGTTATAAAGTATGCTGGTCTTACAGATATCCTTAGTGTATTAAAAGGTACCGAAGAGAATACCAGCTCAATTAAGGTGACAGTGAACTGCAAAAATTTAACTGACCAATTACAGATTGAAGCTTTTCTTCATACTCGTAAGTGGAACACAGTTATTGAACTGGATGATGTTTCTGGATTTAGTGCCATTTTCGTCCACGATGTAGATAGTATTACTGGATATAAAAATGTATCTGGTAAAGCAATCTATCTATATGATTATGCTCTAAATTATGAAGATTTCTTCGAAAAGAAATATCATCCATATGCAGTTCTTTTATCTAAAACTAATGCTATAAAATATATAGCACCTTATTCAAATTTTGAATTTGCTAAATAAGGTTATGTAAAGGAGAGTTATTTAAATGAAATTAGTAAGCAACGTAGTATCTGAGAAGCAATTAAGAGAAGCACAATTGCGTGCTCTTAAATTATTCGCTAATACTATCCAAGGAACTTATGGTCCTATGGGTGGTTATACTGCTTATTCATATAGAGATGGAGCCAAAGGCTCTAAAGCTATCATGTCCAACTATACAAAAGATGGCTTTACAGTATTGAAGAATATTGATTTGGATAAACCAATTGAAGATATTCTTAAAGATGATATCCGTACTATCTGTACTCAAGTAATCAAATCTATTGGTGATGGTACCACATCTGCCGTTATTATGTCTTATCTCATCTTCAAAGGTTTACTTGAATTACAAGAAAAAGGATTCCCTAAACGTAAATTAGTAAATGCTTTAAAAGATATCATCAAAGAAGGTATTGGTCTTATTGAAGAAGCAGGGCACGAAGCTGATCTTACAGATATCTATAATATCGCTTATACTTCTTTGAATGGCAATGACGAAATTGCTCGTTTGATTACAGATATCTACAAACAAAATGGTATGGATGTATTCATTGACGTATCAGCATCCAATACTCCAGAAACAAAAATCAAAACATATAATGGTATGACGTATGATGCTGGTTTCATCGATCCTTGCTTTGCAAACAATGAAAAAGATTCTACTTGTACTTTAGCACATCCTAACGTATATGTATTCGAATCTCCAATCGATACTCCTGATATGGTAGAAAACTTCAAAATGATTGTTACTAAATCTTATTTTGAACCTCTACAAAAATTAAACGAATTAGCTAACAAAGGCAAAGAAATCAAACAAGAAGATATGCCAACTCCTACTTTGATCGTATGCCCTACTATCTCTCGTGATGCTAATAGCTTTATCGATCAAATCATGGTAGCACTTACAAATACTCCTGCAGAACAACGTGGATATCTTTGTGTAGTTGCTAATATCGATAATGAAAATCAATACTTGATGGATATCATGAAACTCACTGGTGCTAAGTTCATTAAGAAATACATCGATCCAGAAACTTATAACCAAGATAAAGCTAAAGACTTGGCTATGACTCCATTCAATGTAAAAACATTCGCTGGTCAAGCTGAACAAGTTATTGTGGATTCTACTTCTACTAAGATTATTAATCCTAAAAACATGTATGATGGTAAAGGTGAATATACCGAATTCTTCAAAAACTACCTTGGTAACTTAGAAGCTACATTAAAGAAATACGAAGAAACTCGTCAAGAGCTTGTTAAGATTGGTAACTTAAAACGTCGTATCAATATCTTGAAAGCTAATATGGTAGATCTTTATGTAGGTGGTATTGGTACTTCTGATCGTATGCCTTTATCTGATGCTATCGAAGATGCTGTATTGAACTGTCGTTCTGCTGCTAAAGATGGTGTTGGTAATGCTGCTAACTTTGAAGGCTTCCGTGCATTCTCTAAATTAGAAAAGAAATATCATGATCTAGTTCAAGGTGATGAAAAAGATATTAATCTAGCAGTAGCTACATTATTATGCCGTTCTTACTTGAAACTTTGTTCTTTGATCTATGTACCATACTTTGATGATGATACTGACAAAGCTATCCTTACCGTTGGTCAAGGTCTTACAAAAGGTGCTCCATTCAATATTCTTTCTGAAGACTTCGATGGTAAGGTATTAACTTCTATCAAAACAGAACCTGCTATTCTAGATTCTATTTCTAGAATTATCACATTACTCTTCCAAACAAACCAATTCTTAGTTCCAGATGCTAGATTTAATATCTATAATATGGAAGAAGAAACTAAAGAAGAGTATATTGGTGTAACAATGACTGATATCTAATAAAAAAATAAAGAGGGAGTAGAGCGTAATGCTCTACTCCTATCTTTTTAAATACTATCTCCAATAAATCTAGTTCTAAATCCGAATACCATTGTATAGAATGACTTTACAGTACAAGGCTCAGAAGTAATTATTTCAAATAGTTTATCAAGATCCGCAGTCTTAATGAAATACATAGGACCTCCTCTATTTGATGTATTCTTTACCTTAGCACCTGGAAAAGTGGAAGTGATGTAAGACTCATAAGATTTTTTGTAATAAGACAGTTTCTTATAAGCTTCTGAAAGTTTTACATCACCTCTAAACATATCAAGTCGTTTGCTTAATGTAGAAACGTTTACAAAGTCATATCCTTCACAACGTTTCTTTAATTCATGGAATAGATTTTCTACGCGATCTTCAATTTCATGAATTTTCTTTTCTGCTACTCTAAGCATTTCAGCATAATTAGATTCATTTTGAACTTCCCTTTTCACTTCAGTTTCAAGATCAAACCAAAATCTATCCAAACCAATCTTTCTTGGAGCCATTAAACCATTAGTGACTTTTTCGAAGAATAGATTAGGATATTTGAATTCATCCTTAGCTATTACATATAGACCCATATAAAGAAGATCCATTTCTCCATATAATGGAATAATGTTTTCTTTAATCCATGAATTATCATACCCATGGAATTTATACGCTTCTATACTATCTCTAATAGGATGATATTCTATTATTGGCATTTCAGGATTAGTAGTAGGTTGTTCTACTGTTTTGATTTCTTGTCCTTCTTCATAACCATATAGTTTTAGCATGAAATCAATGCCATTTCTAAATAACTTTAAGTTAGTTAAGAGTTTTTCATCAAACGATACTAGAGTACCATTCAATGCAATATTGCCAAAGTTTAAATTTATTTTTTCTGAGATATTTTCCATTTTGTTTCTCCTTATTTAGATGCATCCGCATAGGATTCAGTTACAACAGATCTTGTAGATAGATGCATGATATCCTTTACGTTATCCTTAGTCAAATATGTATCGGTATCAATCCCTAAATGTTCTGCAGCTTTTTTGACCCATGAAATAGATCTATCACACAATACTGCAACTTCTTGATGAGTATACATTTTATCTCTCAATGTATAAGATTTTTCAATGATTTCATCAAGCATATTATTTACATACTTAACAACTGTAGATACTTTATCTTTAGAAGATGCAAATGCGCAATAGTAATTTTGATTATCTATATCATATACAACTAATGCCTCTCTACATAGGTTTACATCTTTACGAACAAAGTTTTTAGAGTAACGATTATCAAATGAAGTAGAAGCTACATCAATAAAGTTATTGAATAAACGTTTCTTCTCTTCAAAATTATAATTGTTATCCTTGATATAATCAGAGTATGCTTCCCATGCATTCTTGATATTGATATTAAAACCATTTACGAAATACCATGGGTATTTACAGTTGTTCATAATATATGCCAATGTAGGCTTCGCTTCAAAGTATTTTGCTTTTAAAGTATTCTTGTCAATAAAATTATTTGCAGGTAAAATACGTTTGAATCTCAATTGTGTTTCTTCTACCATATCTTCAATTTTGATTTTGATATTATACTGCTTAATTAAATGAAGAGCTGAATCCAAAGCGATAAACTTTCTACTAGATTCTCTACCAGTTTCATCCTCAAATAAAGCAATTGCTAGTGTAACATCATCAGAATTTTCATTAGCATACATATTTACATTTGAATATGCCGTATTCATAATAGAACAGAATACTGATAATAAGATATATTTAATACCATTATCTTCAAATATTTTAGTTCTTAAAACGTTCTCCTTATTGAGTATTTCAGGAGTCACTTTTTCATTGAAAGATAAAATATTCTTTACATTGATGAGTTTTTCATCAGGAGTATCATTTAGTGTATACCAATACTTTTTCTTATAAGGAGTAATTTGACATTGGCCTTCAGAGAAACATCTTCTAGAAGGTTTTCTTTTTCCATAATCTTCTACATCTTCAACTTCTGATGGCTCTAGATTAGTTTCCAATACCTCTACGACATCAATTTTCTTTTTTTCCTCTTTATCTTTAATCTCAAAACTCCCTTTGATAGTAGTACTTTTCTTTTCTTTTTCTTGTTGGAACTCTTGTACTCTCTGAGACAAAGATTTGGTTTCTTGAGGGATAGGAATGATATCAGTATATTCTTTTTCTGGTCTCATCGATTCTAATAGATCAATAAAGTAATTTACTTGACTGCGCAACTCAAGTAAGTTCTTAATAGTCTCCGCAGATGTTGCTTCTGGAATAAGGATGCCATTTAAATTTACACCACCAAAATTAAGATTAATTTTTTCGATTTTAGATTTTTCCATTTTTAAAACCTCTTTAAATAATTTGAAATAACTTGCTTTTGAAATGAATGTTTTAGTTTATTATAAAAAATTATCACAACCTTTCTTAGAGTTATATTATATACTCACTTCTCATATCTATAGTATATAATTAAAAGCGATTTTTCAAAAAGTATATTATCAAAATAATTTTTTACGGAGTGAACTACACATTATTAAATGATTTAATGTCATTTTGCCCTCAAATCTAGAATAATCTAAGATACCACCAGTAAGGAATAGATCCTTACTGGGTATTTTAGACTTCATATCATAAGAGGGTGTAGAAGAAAAGAGGTAGAAGAAAATGCAAATTACTTTTGAGGATTATGCTAAGAACCCATCTGGAGGACGTACTCGAATGGTGGGTGAAGCAGAAACTGCCAGGGAACTTTACTCTAAGAAATTTAATGAAATGATGCTTAGAGTGAATGGTAAGATTAACTATACTCTATATAAAAATACTAATGATAAATATGTTCTCTATATTATGATGCCGTCAGAGAAAGATGAGAATATATTTTATGATGTAGTAATAGAGTTTACTACAAATGACGACGTGCAAAAAAGACTTAATAAGATTAGTGGATATAATATAAAAGTATTCTCTAATGATCCGAACTTCATGTTTACTTATGCTAATGCATTTAAACATAATGATCTTCTTATCAAAGAATTGATTAAGAAATTTGATCCAGTAGTATTCAAGAAACAGCCTAATACAACGAACCCAAATAAGATTGTAGGTTATGTAAAATCTATTTACTTTGCTTATCTATTATTTAAACTAAAAGGTTTAGAAAATAAAATTATGTGGATGAATGCTTATCCTTATAAACCTCAAAATCTTACTAGTCAAATTATGAGTGGTAAGGAAAAGCTTATCCAAGTTCAAAATATCAAGAAACTTCAGTCTACTACCAAGTATGGTAGCAACTATGTTTCAAAGGATGATTTCTCTGATACTAATGCGATTGAGGGAAAAGGTAGGGCTTATACAAATAAAGTTAAAAGTGTACAAGCTGTTCAACGTGTGGCAAGGAACAATGCAAAACGTAGTGGGAATTATGTAAAGAAAGTTAGTAGACACTACTAATCATAGTTTTATCTGTATACTATAAATATGAGGTGAGTGGACCTCAAAAGATTCATGTAAGTCTTTAACAATAGTAAGGAGAAGGAGTCAAGAATGGATTATTACAACGACCAACAAGTTGACATTGAAGAAGAATTAACGTATAATAATCAAGCTTATTATATGCCTCGACTTGTACTTGACAGAAGTAAGTATGCTAAGGGAGAAAAGATTCCGGTAGTATCTATCATAAATCATAACATTATCAAAGACGGTGATAAGGTTGCTAAACATGATACTGTTAAGACTATGATGGCCGCCAGTCAACAAGGCAATCCTTATATGGAACAAAAACCACATATTGATGATTGGAGGCCACAAACTCCAGAGGATGCCGTATTTACACATACAAGAGGTATGATCATAGCTCCTATTCACAAACTCTTTGGGATGAGTGATGACTGTGAAGCTAATATGATGATCGATTATTTCTCTATTAAAGCAAAGCGCTGTTATAATAGTGATTCTAAGGTAAAAGAAGATGGAACTATTGCAATCGGATTCAGGGATCATTGCACTAACTATCTTAACTACTTTGAAAAGTATTATGACAAAGAACAAAGGCTTGTTGCTTTATATGCTAAGATCAAATACATGATCGATGTAAATACAAATGACTATAGTCTAGATATGTTCTTAGGAGATCTTTGGAAATATTTTATTAATCCAAATGGTTCTTCTATGGCAGCATATTTAAACTACCATCTAGATCAAATGAATATGGAACAATACTCTATTGATGATTTGGAATCCTACAAGAATAGCAAATCTCCAGTATTGGAGTACTCAGACTTCCATGCCAAGATCATGCTTAAAATTTCTGTTATGCAGAATATGATGATCCCTCTTTTAACGCACTTCATTGAGAAGAAAAAGATTGATCCTCAAGATATCAAGACAGTATTGCTTAAAGCATTTGACTTGTTATTCCAAGCAGCATCTAAAACTTATGGTGTTAATCTATCATCTAAATTATATGAAACTGCATCTAGTAATGTAACCAAGAATACTTTGAACAATGGTGTATTATGGGAAATGCAAACAATCCGTGGTAGAAATACTACTACTCATTCTATTGAGACAGTAGAAAATATTATCATGCAGATCATTCCTAAATATACTTATAATAAGAATATTATCCACTTCAACTATAATGCCATTAACAGGGATATTAGATTTAAGGTAACAGATGTACCTTATGAATATGGCTTTGTAATGTTGTCATCTTCCAATAGAGATGATGATAACAACTCTGAATGTGATAAATTTGAAGCACATGCTGCTAAGATTAATGAAGCTATTCTTATTCAAACTCAAGTAAACTGTGAAACTACTATGCAACGTATTGAGTTGAAATATGGACCATTTGATGAAGAAGAAATCAAATTCTATTATAATCAACTCTGTGATGAAGATGGTAAACTTATTGTAAACTCTTTACAAAAAACATTAGTCACTTATCTATTTGCTAAAGAGTTTGATGATCCACAATCTATTAAGATTATGAATGTAAGACAATATATCATTCTAATTATTGCAGCTAGAAGATTATTAGAGTCTTATAAACTATGCCAACTTCCATATATGGTTGGTGGTAAAGTAGTTCGTGTTGTTACTAGAAAGAATATCAACAAGAAAGAGCTACAAAAGATAGAAGCATCTAAATACTTCCCAATGATTCATGAGAAGTATAATAATCCTAAGATTGAGCATGATGTAATATTAATGCTTATTGCTCAAATTCTATCATCTGAATTCCAAACGATTGATTACCATAATCCAGAAAACAATGGTAGACCAATCAATGTAATTCCAGATATTGTATCAGAAGAAGTATGTAGATTTGTAATGCTAATCTGATACATATACTTTAATAATGAAAGAAGGTGAACAGCAATGGAGAATAAAGATCTAATCAATACCCAATTATCAGACAGACTAAGGGAACAGCTTCATTTGCTGTTCCCTGATTCTAAAGACGCATCAGCTAAACGAGAAGTAACTATAAACTGTCCTCTATGCAATAGAGAAGGTATGACTGATACAGGCCATCATATGTATATCTCTTTAGGACTTGATGGAAAACCCCCAATGTATAATTGCTTTAGAAATATTAATCATAGAGGTATTTTAACCAAAGAGGTCCTAGAAGAGTTTACAGGACGAGGGGACATCATAGACTCAGAGTTATTATCTGAGATCGAAACTAACAATAAGAGAGTGTCTAATTTAAGCAGGTATCGTTTAAATAGACAAGGTAAATTGAATTTACAAGTACCAATTCCACAAGATAATCAAATTTCAGCATATAAATTAAATTATCTTAATAAAAGACTTGGGTTAAATCTTACTTACGAAGATTTAGCATCTTGTAAAATAATCTTAAGCTTATATGAATTTCTAAACCACAATAAATTTAATAAAGTAACTAGATCAAAACAAATTGCAGATACTATCAATAACGTATTTATAGGATTCTTAAATAATAACAACTCTGCTATTATATTTAGAAATCTTATGAATGATGAGGCTAGAAAGAAAGTTCATAAATCTTTAGATAGTAGATATATAAAATATACTATCTCAGATGGAGAAGGAAGTGGATATTATATTATCCCTTCAGTTTGTAATATCTATGACCATATAGATATTCATATAGCAGAAGGTACATTCGATATCTTATCTGTATTCTATAATCTAAGAGGCGCTAATAGAAATAATAATATCTTTGCAGCTATTGGTGGTAATACATACATAAGCCTTATTAAGTATTTTATTACTACACAAAGTCTCATAGATGTAACCTTTCATATCTATATAGATAATGATATAGAAGATTATGTGCTAAAAGGTGTTAAAGCAAAAATGGCTCCTCTAGGGATTCCTGTATACGTTCATGTGAATATGTATGAAGGAGAAAAAGATTTTGGAGTATCAAAGGATAAGATAAGCGAATATGTATATAAGCTATGCTAAGAATAAGGAGGAAATATAGAATGAAAGAGTTTGAAGTCTATATTCAAAACCATGATTTTTCTAGTGTAAAATATAATTACAAATCTAATATGAAATTCAAAGATATTAGAGAAGTACCAGAAGATCTAAGATTACCATCTTTAGCTCGTACTAGTAAGAAATGTAAAAGGGATATTAGATTAATTCATTATAATCGTCATATCTTTCCAGAATACAAATACAAATACTTTACAGGAGTCATTAAAGTTCCATTTAGTTATGACAGAGATAATTATGTATTCTTTAATGTAACAACACTAAATGGTATTCCTAAAGATGTAATTATCTTTAATAGCTATAATAGAGATTTGGTAGAAGAATTATATTTTAATAAATTAAAATATGCTTATGAAACACTAACCATTGTTAAACTAGATTCTGAAGATCCAAATATTATTCATTTCCCTAAATTAGAAAAAGATATTAATAAAGAAAAAGAACCTTTGAAATATATCTTTGAAAATTATAGTAATAGAGTAGATTTCGATTCCTTAGAGCTACCAGAATGGAATGAGGATGATGTATATCCTAATTGGAAGACAAGAGCTGATAGGGTTGGGTTTATAACAGGATCTTTTATTTTAAATCTAATGGCAGATATTTTTATTCAATTAGGCATAGATCCTGCTCGTCATATTAAAAAAGAAGTAATCAAATTAAATGCTCGTTGTAGAAAACATTACAAACCAGAAGAAGTAAATAAAGAAGAACAAAAACCTTCTAATAATGTTCCAGCATTTGATCCAAACAAAGACTATACAAATCCTATATCTAATAAACTAAAAGGTGTAAATCATCCAGGATTTAAGGTATTTAACTAATTAGAAACATTTGGGTAAGACTTTATATTTAAACACAGAGAGTGGGATAAGGTCTTAGACCTTATCCCTGTGTGTTTTGTGTTTGTAGTGCGTGTATTTTTTTATCTTATATAAAGATAAGGAGCATTTAGTATAGGGGTATATGTAATAATCGCTATGCTCGTGACTACGGCAAACGCTTTAGTGTTATATGTGTTATTTACAAGAAAGGAAAAATTGTAAATGTTTGTTTAAAATGAAGTCTTATTTTCTCATGCCGTTAGTATAGTTTATAGAAAATAAATAAAAAGAGTTATGTTTATTATTTTTAAGAGGTTAACCATGACAAATCATAAGCCAATAGATTTGATAATATGGTAAGGAATAAACAAAAGCTAAACAAAGTTATCTTTAGGTTAAATATATTTATTACATATACACACTCTATACTATATATTTGTTTATCCTATCATTATTTTTTATGACTCTATAAACTAATTGCTAATAAAAATATAAGAAGAAAGATATTACTGATTTAAAGAAGAGATATTTCTTTAAAAGATATGGAGGTAAACTCTATGAATACTTCTAAAAATGATGCAGTTAAGAAGCATAATATTGCTAGACTAACTTCTGCTGCTTTATTTAGTATAACAGGAAAAGCCAAAAATCTAATAGAACAAGACTCTGATAAGAATGGATTATCTTCTTGGGTAGACAAAAAGACAAAGCTCTATAAGTTGTATGATAAATATACTAAGAATTGTGGTATATTATTAGATGAGAGCAAGTCTGTAGAAGAATTACGAGAAGAATCTAAATTAGTGATTTCATCCTACATTGAAAATATTAGCGAAATGATATAATAATAACGGAATCCTATTATGGGATTCCGTATTCTTTTTTGTTTAATGGTACTAAGTTCACATCAATATAATCTTGTATTTACTTATTCGGAGGTGAAATATAGTATGGGAAGTTTTACTAATACGAATTATAGAAAAACTACCGAGAGCCTTGTAACAGGTTTACAGAATCGTTTAGCAAATAACCCCTATTATTTATTTACTGATAAGAAACCTACAACAGTAACTTATTGGAATATAAATGATAAACACTCCACCTTAGACCAAGGTGATAAAGAAGTATATCATCAACTAGGGGAGAATACACCTCTAAGATATAATAAAATCAAAAACTTCCAAATCTATGGTATAGAAAGAATGATGATAGATCTTCAAAGAGGAGAATTCGGTCCTGAATCTCCTATTGAAGGTGAAGCAATTATTCTTCCTAATACGATCATCCCTTGTGTTGATGATTATTTTATGATTACTTATCTTAGAGACAATACTCTATTATTTAGAGTAAACTCTTGCTCTCCAGATACATTAGAATCTGGGGCTAACTTCTATAAGATTAGATATAATCTAGAAACTTCTAGTGAAAGATCTTATGGTTTCCTTAATGGTAAACTTCTTGTAAATGAATTTGAATATATGCCTGGTAATGTAGGCACTAATCTTTCTCCAATGCTTTTATCCGACGATGCTCAGTTATTAGATAGAGTTAGAGATGCATATACTATGCTCAAATCATTCTATATTAATCTATTCTACAAAGGCAATATTCAAACCTTTGTATATGGTTATTTAGGAATGTTTATCTATGATCCTTATTTGATAGAGTTCCTAATTAGAACAGGCATTTTCTCTGAAAGTGATGATTTTTATTTATATATCTCTCAAGCAGTTCACAAACCAGATACATTCGCTATAGAATACTCTAGAACAATCTTTAGAGATATAGAAAATGTAAATCCTAAGATGCATCTAAATAGTTGTTATCCAGTTCCAGTTCATGATCCTAATAGCCTATTAGTAGATCGTATGGAAGAGTATTGGGAATTATCTATTAATCTAAGAAATAAATTTAATGCAGATCCTATCAATTGGATTAGTATGGATCTATTTGATAGAATCGTAAATAATAAACCTTATACTGAAGATAAGAAAGATTTTTATAAGAATATTATTATCAATTATATGAATAAGACTGCAGACCCATTCAATCTAAATTTAGAAGATTTGGAAAGTTTGGAATGCAAGGATTATTATTTTACTAAAGATCTTTATTATGAAATTCCTATGATTTTATATATGCTAAGATCTTATATGACTGGATTGCAATCTGGTGGAAAACCAAATGGAGATACTCCTAATGCTGGAGCAAGCAGTCCTGAATATCAAAAATACTTAGACGATAATTCTTGTAATACTAATGGTAAATCTTATTTAGAAGGCAAATAATTGATATTTCCTACATTAGTAGTAATGGATTAAAAAGAATATAATACAGGAGGATACTAATGTCTAGACCAGTAGATGAGATCATTGCAAATGATATTAAAAAAGATCTATTAGAAGATATGATGATTGGTGATAATGATATCGATAGCTCTACTATTGATTTCATATGTGGATGGGATGAAGAAGCCCAAGAGTATGATGAAGATCAAAACATGCTTTTCCCACAACCTATTACTAATTTTAATGAATAAGATAATAAGCGAGGTATAAAAGAGATGGCTTTAGATAACCTAAACGTTGATATCATGGTAGAAGGTAAATTTGATGAAGATTTACATGAAGACGCTGTTATGTCTGTAATCGATGCAATTATTGATGAAGAAACAGAAGCTGAAGAAGAAATCATTAAAGGTGAATATGCTGGTGATACAATCTTAGTTGATATTGTGGATGATAAAAAATCTGATACAGATGAAGAAGAGGAAGAAGATTCCGATTCCGAAGATGATGAAGATGAAGAAGACGACTTCGATGAAGATGATGACGAAGACGATGATGATGATCATGACTCGGATGATGAAGAAGATGACGACGAGGACGATGAAGATGATGAGGATGAAGAAGAAGATGACGATGACGAGGACGATGAGGACTCTGATGACGACGACAAAAAAGAAAAAGATTCTAAATCCGATGACAAAGATGAAAAAGATTCCGATGATGACGACGATGAAGATGATGAGGATGACGATTAATTAATAATCTAATTCTCTTATATACCTTAGGAGGGTAATAGTAAATGGTTAAAAAATTAGTTAACGTATACTGTGATAAAGCATTCTCTATTAATGGAGTTCGCTTTACAGGTACTTGCAATCTTGTTATTCTTCGAGATGAAGATATCGCTATCTGCTTAGAATATAAAGCAAAAGTAGAAGAAGTATTAGCTGGTGGTATTACAGTTCCATTGGGATTTGATAACTACAATACATACAACGGTCCATCCAAGTTCCCAAATATCCAAACTGCTAAAGCTATTACAGAAGGATATTCTGAACCTATCGTTGAAACTGTTACAGGTCATAGTTCTGAAGCTGCAGTTGTTGAACCTAAAAAAGAGGAAGTAAAACCTCAAGTGGAAGAACAACAAAAAGAATCTTTAGAACAAGCTGATGTGACAGGTTCTGTAGAAGTGGAAAACAATGAAGCTTCTCCTAAAAAAGAAAAATTCCACAAAAACAAATAAGAATAAAGAGTAGATCACTAAGATCTACTCTTATCTTACTGCTTAATAGGTATATGGGAAACATATAGGTAATTTCTATACATAATGAATTAAAGAGTAGGTGAAAAATAATTGGATACAAATAATCTTGTAGGTTCTATTATCTGTGAAGAAACTAGAGCTAATGTAGAATTTACTGTTAAAGAAGTAAATAAAAATGGATTTATCATCGCTGAAGGTGTACTTCAAGAAGGTGATGAAGTTAATCGCAATAGAAGATATTACCCAACTGACGAATTAGAAAAAGGTATTAATTCTCCTAGAACAAGAGAACTAGTAGAAACTGGTAACTTTAAAGGTGAAGCAGGTCATCCATCCGATGCAACTCTTGCACGTCAAAGTAAAATCGACCCAACTTTAGAACAAGTATGGTATACTAAACTTTGGATGGATGGTAATTTTGTAAAAGCTCATTTCCGTGGTACTAATAATGACCTAGGTAGATCTTTTAATGATGATTTAAGAGACGGTCAAAAACCTTCTTTCTCTCTTAGAGCTGTTGGTTCTTTAGCAAATGAAAATGGTCGTATGACTGTAAAGGGTATGCAAATCATTACATATGACCGTGTATATTTCCCTTCTCATTCTAAAGCATATACTACTTCTATCGTAACAACAGAATCTGTTGGTCAATATGGTGATATGAAGTATTATAAAATCAATCCTACTTCTGAATTGTTCCGTCGTAGTGAAGAAATTAATAACATTGCTAAATATGGTAACCTTGCAGAATCTTCTGAAATTTTGGTACCATTGACTCAATCCCAAATTAATTCTTTCTTGATTTCCGAATCTGCTAATATTAAAACAGTATTAGAAACATTCGATTGTCTATACAACGGAATCAATCTAAATGAAGATGGCCGTACAGTTTCTATGCAATTGAAAAATGGTGATAGAATTGTATTGTCCTTAGAAGAAGCTATTCAAAATGAAATCTTGAATGGCGTTGCTGATTATTTCTAATATATACAAAGACAAAAGAGTATACCTTAGCTGGTATACTCTTTATTCTTGTGACAATTTAAAACAACACTTTAATAATATCCAAAGGAGGGTATATATGTTTTCAAGTAATAATCGTTTAGGTAAACTGATTGTTGTAGAGGGAACCGATGGTTCTGGTAAGACTACAACATGCAAAAAGTTATCTGATTACATAAACAGTCATCCTGAAGAATTTGATGGTTATACAGCTATGGCTTTATCTCTTCCATACAATGATGGTAGTGAGATATATAAAAAGATCAGAGAGCTGTTAACTATTGAAAATTATCCTACTGATATTCTTCAAAGTTTGATGATTATAAACATGAAGGATACTTTTAATAATATCATAGCTCCTAAATTGGAGAATGAAAAGATTATTATTATTCTTGATAGATGGCTATTATCCACTTTGGTATATAATATTATGAACAAAGGCAAAATATTTGATTCTGCTATTAATCACCTATACTCAACCCAACCATTAAATTGTACTAGATCTGGGTATAAGGATTTAGGTGTTCTCTTTAGAAAATTGTTTTTAGATATAGATGAATTCTCTTCATACTATTGTGGATTAAATGCTTTCCCAGACAAGGTTTATTTATTATCGCCTGGAATTGGTATGTTAAGAAAACATTGCATCGTCAGACGCAAATCTGATGATGGTCAAGAGGTAAATGATAAATTTGAGAATGTATTAAGCTCAAATAAAATTTATAATGACCTATTTGATTGTATCTTAGGCGTTGATAGGAAAGATAGAGACGACAGATATAATATTTTTGATAGAGCTCATTTTAGTAGATCAACCTATCAAAAAATTTTCTTAATGAAATATTCAGCAAGCGATAATATCCCTAGTATGTTTGAAGAGGAAGAATTCTATAGCTATGTACAAGATTTCTTGAAACGGAGAGTAAAGAATCTTATACAAGGATAGGCTATACTATGAAAGATATTATAATTAGCTTCAAACTAAAAAAAGATTTGGCTAGTATCATATTAGCTCATTTGATGTACAGGTGGAGATTACAGGCTACATATTTTGGTGTTATTCTAAGTACTATAATTCTAGGTGCATTTACCCCATATATTCTAAACCATTATTTTATATCTATAGGTGCTGAGTCTGACGTTATATCTTCAGACAAATTACTTTTTATAGCAGCAGTATATGTAATCTGTATTGTATCTGTATTAACTTATTATGCTCTTTTAAGAAGTCACACAAATTTAGGTTTTATAAAAAAAGAACTTAAATACACAATCAATACTTGGAGAGTTACAAGAATTTTATATAAGAAAACTATCACTAGTTGCAAGTCTATTAGAAATAGAATAGTATGCAGGCTATTTGACCAATGTAGCGTTTCTGAGTATGAAAGAAAAAGAGAAGATAAAGTATATGAGGCATTCGTAAATGAAGTTATAAGAGCCACATTATTTAATATCTTTACAATTTATTTTGAATACCAAGATAAGAATTTAACGTTAGACGAAAATGGACTAAAAACATTTAAAAATGTTTATGGGAATTTAGATGGTAAATCTGTATCAGCTATAATGGATACAAAAGATTTTAAAAATTTCTATTCGACTGTTTTATTTGAAGGTAATAAAGGGTCAATAGATGATGATTTATATAATAAACTATTTGAACGCATTTATCAATCAGTAATAGAATATATTGATAAAGATTATGAATTTGCAAACAAATACAAAAAAGAAGATGTATTGGAATTAGTAGATCTTACACTAGAAAACTGGTGTGAATTATTTATTAATCTTAAAAAAGAAAATTAAAAAAAAATAAGGGTATAGGCACAAAGCCTATACCCTATTCTTATTGTGGATTAATAATATTCGCTACATATTGTCCAGCATTCTCAGATATAGGAGTAGCTGATTCTTCTCTGGTCATATAGAATACTAGATCAGTTCCACCTTCTGCCATAATTAATGCATTATATGCTGGAAGTTTATATAAGAACTTTACTATATTGAATATTTTATAAGTATACCAGATACCACGTTCATCTTTTACTATATCAGAAAATAATATAGGTCCTTCTTTTGTTTCTCTATAATGAACTACTACTCTAGTAGCATTCATCATCAAAGTATAGATCTTAGATCTTTCTGCTTTTGATACATTGCTAAACATGTTTACCATTGTAATCATAGCAACTGTATCTGTATTTCTCATTTTATAAGAATTCTTATACTGTGGATTTTCTAAACATTGTTGTGTTAGCTCAAGATCCAAACAAATATCATCACTGTAATCTCCAAAAACTCCATGTAATTCTTCCTCTCTATTAAGAATAAAATTTAAAGCATTATAATGATTTTCCATCTCTATCTTATCACGATATGTATCATCTTTACTAAATCTATCATAATCTATATTTTGATTAATATGAGATAGCTCATGGACTATAGTAAGTATTATAAGACCTTTAATATTAGGCCAATCGTACTTATCATTATTTTTTGCCAATTCTAAAATATTATGAATATTTAAAGTCATTACTCCATTTACTACATGACCCATATTGGAATTATTAGGTGATGTATCTAATTGAAAAAAAGGTATTCTGGTTCTATTGACTCTAGTATTCAAATAATTAAAAGCCTCTACTGCAAACTCACAGCTTTTGGTATAAAAAGATTCTTTCATTTTAATATATCCCCAAAATTAAACACACATCTATCATTATGATTATAAAATAAAATAAATAAGATACAACCTTAGATACTATATGATTTCTTCTTAAAAGAAAATTCATACCTTTATTAGCAAAGATAATTAAGAATATCACTAAAAATAAAGTATGATACATTTCAAGCATTTGATTATCAGACCCAAATATACGAGATAATAAATCTCTATATGCATAATCCACAACTTGTAAATATACTGTTTCCATTTATTCCTCCTATGGTATAAATATATTTCATTACTATAGTATACGTTTAAATCTAATTTTATAAACTGCGACATTTACATAATAATCTGCTTTTAAGATTAGAAATTCTAGTTAAAGGAGGACTATTTTCAATCATGCCTTCAAATGAAATTAGAATGGTCGAGAATCAGGGGCAGAGGGTTTATTATCATAGATCAACAACTAATCAAACCTTTATAGAGATGAGTAACTATCTCAAATCTATAGGTATTAAAAATCATAGATTTATGCTAGCACTATTAGATCCAGATTTGGCTAATATTGATCCTCATGATCCTAATTTAAGTACCGTTTATAAAATGAAAGTATTAGCAGAAGTTAGAAATAACTTCTGGTATTATCTTAGAGAAGTAGTACGAATCCCATCCTCTGGTGAGCCATCGAAGTTTTTATTGAACCGCGGTAATATGGCATTCTTATATATGGCAATCATGAACTTTGACTGTCTATTATTACAGCCTCGTCAGACTGGTAAGACTATTGGTACTGCTGTTCTTTATACTTACGTTTATAACTTTAGAACACAAAATACACAGATCTCACTTCTAAACAAAGAAGCTAAAGACTGTCGTTTGAACTTATCTCGTATTAGAAATATTCGTGACTTACTTCCATCTTATCTTAGATTCGATTCTAAGTTTACAATGGATGGTACTCGTAAGAAACAAGTACAAAGTACTCAAGTTTATATGGAAAATGCGATCAATCGAAACAATATTAAAACCTATGCCAAAGCCAGAAATGAAATGGCTGCAGCTAACTTGCTTCGTGGTCAAACATTCCCTCTCTTATGGGCAGACGAATTTGCATTTATTCCATTCATGAAAACCATCTATGGTAATATGAGACCAGCGATGAGTAAGGCCATTGAAATAGCCAAACAAAACAATGTTCCTTATGGTGTAGTGTATACTACAACTCCTGGCTTCTTAACCAATGATGAAGGTAAATATGCTTATACAGTATTAAACAATGCTTCTAAGTTTAGTGAACAATGGTATGATCTTACATATCCACAATTACGAGAAATCGTAGATGCTAATAAATTATCAAGTTTTATTCATATCCAGTTTACTTACCAACAACTTGGTTATACAGAAGAATGGTTTGAAAGACAATGTAAAGAACTTGAATGGGACTGGCCTCTTATTCGTCGAGAAATTCTTCTTGAATGGTCTGATGAATCTGAGAATAACCCATTCACTAAAGATGAATTAGATGGCATTCGTAAATACTGTAAAGAACCTAAGAAGACTCTTCTTATCTTTGGCAAATACCAATTCAATATTTATGAAGAGATTCCATTAAAATCAAACTTAGTTCCTAAATATCCACCAATCATTGGTGTCGATCCATCTGGTGGCGTATCTAAAGATAGCTCTTGTATTACATGTGTAGATTCTAAGACTACTAGAGTATTTGCTGATTTAAAATGTAATACAATTTCTAATATTGAACTTGCTAGAGTAGTACAATATCTAGTAACTAATATGATGCCTAATGCAGTAGTAAACGTCGAAAGAAATGGTGTAAGTAAGCACAGTATAAGGAGAGATCCTTATATTCCAACAGAGTTAATTGCTTAGAAAAGGCTGTTAAGAGTTGCAATACCACAACGCAATCAGTGATGATAATCGTGATGGTTTAAAAAGTTTGCAAATGGCCTAGTTTAGCAGCGAAATATCTATTTAATAGATAGACGTTCAACGATCAGCCCCTGGCGGGGGCGTAGAACCACAAGCTTATGGTGGAAGAAAAATCCTGGCCCTATATCGTAAATAGGGACGACATATGATCTCGTCACTCCTTGTAATGGGGGTGGATGGAATTGACCATCTGATATTGAGTTGCGTCAATATCAAAAGACCTCGGTTACGGTTTATCTGTTATTGGCAAACTATTAGAAACTCAAGTCAAAAAGAATCTTTATTATGAAATCAAAGACAGAGTTCTAGAAGAAACTACTGATGGAAATCGCATTATTAGAAATAAACGCAAAACAAAAGTATATGGTCTTACTTCTACAAACAACGTTCGTGACCTTTTAATAGAAATACTTAGAGAGAGGGTTACTTATCATAAAGATAAGTTTATTTCTCCAAGTATCTATCAAGAGATGCGTGGGTTGGAAGTAAAACGTAATGGTAAGATAGAACACTCTGCTTTAACACACGATGACCAAATATTCTCATACTTAGTTGCCCTTTATGTATGGTATGAAGGCAAGAACCTAAGAGAATTATTTGGTATTGAAAAGAGTTCTATTAAAACAGAAGATGATATTGATGAAATTCTCGACATGGGCATAGATGAAAATATGACTGATATCACTCAAGAGATCGAATATATAAATCGATCTGATGATGATAGAGGTTCCGATGTCCAAAAACAAATGGGAGAAATGCAGAAAGCCGTTGATACTCTGTTCGGGGACTATATGATGAAACAGCGAAAACAAGAAACTGCACTCCTAAGAGAAATGCTTCAAAATCCAGTTGTAAGAGAAGCTTATGCTAGAAGATATAAAATCAACCCAGATGATGTATCTATTGATGACGAATATTCTATGGCTTCAAATAACAACAATCTTCCAACATCTGTTTTCTTAGACTTTAATAAAGATGAAGATGAAATGTCTCAAAGCTCTATTTATAATCTCATGAATGCTGGAGAGCGTGACCTCTATTATGAAAACAATAGAGAAGATAATGGGTTACAATAGAGCAAGAAAAATATAATAAGAGTTATGATAAGAGGAGTTATGTAATAAAATGAGTAAGTTAGCAGACCTAGTAGATGAGGTGTTGAAATCTGATTTAGTGAAGACTTATAGATCTTCATTTAGCAAAGTGACATTCTTAGATAGCTTTGATCTAGAAGATATCTATGATGAAAACCATCACTATTGTGAAATGAAAGGAATCATAGTCGATACCAATACTAAAGAGCTTTATATTGATAAAGAAGAGCTTTATAATGAATTGGAATCTAGAAATTCAGCCACATTGCTAGAGCTTATTCAATTTAGAATATTATTAGGATTGGGATTCCTTAATATTCAAAAGACAGATAAAAAATTTGAAGATATGCAGTATTGGGTTATTAGTTTCCATCATGCCGTGTCTTCTATTCTACAAAACGATATTAATAATGAATATGGTTATGAGTTAATGGATGACTTCTACTATTTCTTTAGAATAGTGACGGGGAGAAGTTATTTCACATTCAAAACCAATGATGATAAATTAGTAAGAACGCGTTATAAAATTACCTATAAACAAATGGCTTGATATCTATATTCTTCAATATAAAAAATTAAGCTACTGGTTACAAATAGATAAGAACTTTGTAAACTTTTCGTCGTTATAACCGAGGTACCGCCTAATGTTAGATTTCCTTATGAATAACAGAGAGTACGAGCTCCAATCTGATAATCAGTTAGCTAGTATTCTTGTTCAATTTGATAGCGATTATGCTATGAATGTAGTCGAAGATACTTTGACTCAAATGTTTAACCGTTTTGATACTTTGCCTAAACCAAATATCGTTAAAGCATTTAAACAAACATTCCAACAACTATACACAACTTATCCATATGATCAGGAGCAGATTGCTGCTAAAGAGAAAGAGATGTATAGAGATATCATTTCTTCTGTTTCTAAAAAATATGGATTCCAATTTATTGAAAATGAAGATACTGATTTGTATCTGGCTGCGATGTTTGTATATGACTTCTTCGTATCCAACTTCAATAACTATTTAGTTTCCTTCTTCTCTAGATTCTTATATGAAGAAAGAGATAATATTTATTCTACTTTCAATCTAGAACAATTAAAACTAAATAAAGATATGAGCTCCAATTATGGTAAAGCAGTATTTGGTCAAGATAATGCTTTATTAGTTATTACTGCAAATCTGCCATTGGTATTATCTTATATTAAGAATATGGAGGTTAATGATACTACAGTTTATAGCTATGCATATGGCAATGACTTTAATATCGTTAATCTATTCCTATCTCAAATTACTAATGGGATTCCATTATTTGTATTATATAATCAATTGATTAATAATGATATTCTTCGTGGTGATATCATCACATTAGTTAGATTAAAAATGCAACAAGATTATTTCGAAGCTCTCGATCCTAAAGTTGCAGCTACTATGGGTTAATACTTGGAGGATTTTATGACTGAAGAAACAATCTTGAAACCATCTGAAATTCTTGAAAATGAAACTGAAGAAATGAATCGTACTATTAAAGAATTAGAGGCTGAATTAGATGAAGAACTAAACGAACCTCTATTCAAAGGTAAGCACGATATTTCTGGATCTCTATTCTTTAAACATACTAAATTAAATGCTAAATATATTCAAAAGATCTTTGATATTTATTATGAAGATAAAGATCTTAAGAAAAGAGATCTTATGGTAGAAGAATTAAAAGCTGAAGCTGATAAAGATAATGATGAAACTAAAAAGCTTATCAATAAAGTTTATTTAGCATATAAGATGGCTAACTTTACTTCTCAAGCATATCCTGCAATCTTTATTAATGCTTTGAAAACTAATATCTTAAAGATCTATAATAATGAAGTTAGATTAAGAAGATCTATCGAAGATCTATATACTGCTAGAAACAAATCTGGATTTGAATTCAATGCATTCTTACCAGAATTAGCTGATGCAGTATTAGTACATTTTGGATTTAGACTAAAAGATGGGGCTGAGAAGAAATACGACTTCGGAGCATTATTCTCTATTGTATTATCTAGAGTGGCTAGAAATATATCTCCATTTGATGCTTGTACTAATTTCTTTATTATGATGCTTATGAAGAATATCTCTATCTGGTCTTATATGACTCAGAAACAAGTTGATGAGTATCCTGAAGTTAATAATCAAATTAGAGAGTTCTTTAAACTATTAGTTTTAGTTTATAGCGCTACAAATCCTCCTACTAAGGAAGAATTAGAAGCAAGAGCTAAAGAAATTACAGCTGATGTAGAGGATATCAAGGATACCCCACTACAAGAAGCAACAAATGCTACAGTTCAACGAATTGATGAATAAACAACATGGATAAGGGATTAATTTCCCTTATCCATCTTCTTGTGTGTTCACATCTTTATAATACTAATTTCTAAAGGAGGTAAAAGCAAATGCCTGAATGCAAATCTTGCAATTCTAAAAATCAATACACTGTTGTCTCTAGCAGCAATGATTGCTATGATATCAATCATGTATTTGATCCAACTCCAGCATATAATGGCGGAACAGTTGGTGGAAGATGTTGCTCTGACTATACTACTACAAAGAATTCTAATATCACTCCTGGTCAGATGAGTGGTTTATATAGAGCTGATGGTCCTTTAAATATTGCTTGCTGTCAATGTACTCCTTCTATGATTTTGGGTGTTGATGTAAATCAAAAATGTACTCTAATCGTTACAATCAAATATAGCGATTCTAGTATGAATGTTTCTCTTGAATTAGAAGCAGGAAGGGTTTACACATTCCAATATGTAGAAGATGGAGTATTAAAACAAGTTACTGGTAAGCTTACAGATATTTATAAGACTTATGATTGTAATAACAATACTCTATTTAAACTAGCTGTAGATAGTTCTGTAGATTATACAACTAGTAGAACAGTTATCAAATCTGATCAACTACGAGGAGTATCTGAATATTCTAAATATGCGGATCAAAATCCTACTATTGATAATTCTATCCATAGATATGGTACAACTACTGCAGAAGTGATTAAAGATGCTGTTGTAGTAAATGCTATCATTGATAAAAATGGTAATCTTATTGAAGGTACTATTATTGATGGTAAGATTAATGGATATACAGTTGATGGTTTAGCTCAAGGTAAAAATGACCGTATGGTTCCAATTACGGTTATCAATGGTCAAACTATGAATGGTACTATTACAGAAGGTCAAATTCTTAATGGTATCTTAAGATCTGGTAGTGTTGATGGCGAAAAAGATCCTAAAACAGAAATCGTATCTAAAGCTACAGTTACAGGTACCATTTCCAATGTAATTGCAATCAATACTATTGTATCTGGTGGTAAAACTTCTAATGGTACTATTATCAATCCAGTTATTAATAACAGTATTTTGACTAATGGTGTTATTACTGGTGAAGATATGGTAACTACTGGAGGCATTACAGTTGGTGATATCACTACTGGTGGTACTACTAAAGGTGGCACTGGTGAAGGTGGTGTAGCTACTGGTTGTATCAATGGTAAACAATTTACTATTGAAGGTGGTAAAACTACTGGTAATCTAGTATCTACTGGAGGTACTTTAGTTGGTGGTACTATCATTGGTGGTACTAAGGTTGGCCGTACTATTGTAAATGCTGTAATTAAAGGTGGCGTTTATAGCAATGGCGTCACAACTGGAGGAAATACTTCTGAAGGTGTAATTACTGCTTCTAAAGCCGATACAACACCTATTGCTAAAAATGCTGGTAGAGCAAATACTTCTATGCCTAAAGTCATCAAACAATTTGATGTACCAGTAGATGGTTATGAAAACCAATGTGGTTGTTGTCATGATAATGAAGAAGTAATGTATAAGAATGGTTTAATTCTTTTTGCAGATAGACGCTTTAATAACTTCGGTACTAATATGAGTGCTGATTGGGAAGAAAGAGCTGGTATTTGCAACGATAATTGCAATAACTAAAATAATTCCCTAAGGAGTTAATTCTCCTTAGGGTATTTTCTATTTCTTTGACTTACTTATAATAGATATTTTTAGAATAGGAGATGAGTCAATATGGGTGAAGCACTTATCACTGACAGTCAACTTATGAGCTGTCTATTAGCTCATGGTATTAATTATAGAGATTATAATTACAAATCCTCTATGGAGAAAGACATTAATACAGAAGAGTTTAAAGAAAAGAAACCTTTCATTGTAAAACATAAAAAGTTTTACAATAATCCTTTCTTATGGAGTGAAGTATTAGATAAAGGTTTAGATAATGTAATCAATTCTTTAATTCTAATTCATTCTTCTTCTTTAGATGAAGATGTATTATCTGCGGTTATACAATCTCCAAAAGCAAAGAAATCTGTAGTCAAGAAGGTAATGACTGTAGTATATGATAATTATAAAACAATTAATAGATCTTTCCGTATAGAAGATATTATGATGGATGCTATTTATTGTAAAAATCTAGATGGTTTAAAAATGCTTGTAGAATTTGCTAATGAGCATAATATCAAACCATTATATGAAAACTTTGGTAATGTCGGAGATGAGCTAGGATTTAATGAAGCTGCTAAGTTAGATTTAGAGACCGTAAAATACTTACACTCTCTAGGAGCTAAAGTAGATTGTTATAATAATTGGCCTTATTATAATGCATTGAAACATGGTCAATTTGTTATTGCTAAATACCTTTTAGATAATGGAGCAGATCCTAAACAAAGAGAATCTATTGCTAAGATGGCAATCAAACATTCTTTTATCGGATCAGAAGATTTTACTGAAGAAAATAAATTAGCATTCCCTTATTTTAAATCTCTCTATAATATTGGAGAAGAAAGTAGTGAAAATTAATGGCTAAACTTCCTTATTTCTGCAAGCAAGAGAAAGAATCTATTTTATTCTCAGCTAAGGGTAAAGAAATGGTAGCTTATATACCAGAGAAGTATTTCGATAGAAATATTGCTGAACAAGAAGGTGATTATATCAATATTATGGGTATTTTCAACTATACTGTTCAAGATATTGAAACTGGTAAAAATGATGGGTTAAGAATGTTTAAATTCCCATCTATGTTTGCTACTAGACCTTATGAAGTTAGTAAGGTTAAGAAACTCAAACTTACTGCGAATAGTGATCCAGAAGATTATAGAGTATTTAGATATAGAGATGATGATCAAATCATCGTATCTACAAAAGTTATCAAATTCGTTGGTAATTGTGAAAAGATGCTTAATCTATTCTTTATGCTTGGTTATATTATCAATACTATTCCATATCAAGATATTCAGGACTTGGTTATCGACAATATGGCAATCAATGGTTTCTCTTATGGGATTAATAACCAAATGTTTGGCTTTGCTATTTCTGAAACTTGTAGAGCTAAAGATGATGAAACTGTTCCATTCAGATTATCTGGTTCTAAAGATATGAATGCATATAAGTCCATGTCGCTCCGTAATGTATCTAGACTTATTTCTCCATATACAGCTTTGATCTCAGAAGATTTTGACGAATCTGTATTAGCTGCTATGCTTAATGAAAATCCTAAAGAAACACCTTTAGAAGAGATCTTAGTAGGGGAGAACTAGCAATCAAGCTAGAAGGCTCTAGTATAACATTATATTAAATCTGGGGGCCATTTTTTGCTATGTGTCCTAGTCATTATAGTGAAATATGATAATCCTTAGGTTCTATATATATAGAATCACTAATAATCATTGATTGTAATGATTTCAAATTATTAGTTTTTCGAAAAATTAATAACTTTTTTATTTAATGAAAAAGGAGGAACTCGATATGCCAGCTCCTGGTGTAACTACCATTATCGACGATCAGTCTGATATTCGATCTCTTACGAGCATTACAGAAGACACTACTGACCGTCCGATATTCATGGTCGCAAGTTCTGCTGATAAAGGTCCTGAAGAATGGAAACATAAAGTTTTCGGTAATGAATTTTTTGATTTATACGGTAAAACTCCTTCTTACTCCAAACATGGTCAACCTTTAATCCAAGCTGCAAATATTATCAATGCTGGTGGCTACGTTACTTTCAAACGTATCGTTGCTACTGATGCTACTCTTGCAAATATTGGTGTAGTTGCAGAAGTTAAGAACGAAAAGAAACAAAAAACAAATGACAATGGTCTTCCATTGTTCACTAACCCTACAACTAACAGACTTACAACAGATGCTAATACTAATGGTATTCCTAATATCCCAGTATTGGAAAACTTCGTTAAAATCACTTATCGTTTGAAATCTGTTGCTTCTGATGGCAACGATGTTAAAAAATTCGGTAAGATCTTGAAAAACGATTTCGGTCATAAACATGAAATCGGTGAAGATGACGAATATGTATTGTTCTTGTTAGCTGATAACGGTCGTGGTGCTTCTAATAAATCTTTCCGTATTTATTCTGACACTACTAGCTCCCATCCAGTTTCTTATGTACGTTATTTCATCGATATTATCGAAAATGGTATTACATTAGAAACTATTTCCTTCACAATGAACCCAGACGTTGTTGAAAAAGATAAAAATATGGCATTGTCTAATGCAATCCGTATGCAATCTCGTCAACTTCGTGCATTATTCTTCGATGATGAATATGATGCATTCGTAAACAACGTAGGTTATTTGATCGGTGATGATGATTTCAAATTAGCTGACGTATTGTTCGGTACTGATTTGAATGGTCGTGACTACAACAACCTATCTGTTGATGTTTCTGATGGTGTAAACCTTTCTAACGTAATGGGTATCAGATTGCAAAACGGTTCCAATGGTTCCTTCGGCGATCGTCCTATTAATGCTAAAGAATACGAAGCAGAATTGATCAAAGCTTTCGACGGTTCTTTCTCTGATGATATCTATGACTTGGATAATAACCGTATTGACTGTATTTTTGATGCTAACTATCCAAAACCAGTTAAACGTGCTATTGAACAATTGGCTGCATTCCGTGAAGACTTCGTATACTTCCGTGATATGGGTCTAAACATTAACTCCATTGAAGAACTTCGTATCAAAGATTATGAAAACGCTAAGAATCGTTATTGTGCAACATATATGAACTCTTACGAAATTTATGATCCTTATACTAAGAAACAAATCCCTGTTACAGTTACTTATGACTTAACTCGTCTATTTGTTAAACACTTCATCAATGGTCGTAACCGTCCATTCTGTGGTCAAAAATATGAAATCATTATTCCTAATGATTCCTATGTTGAAGGTACATTGAACTTTGCTCCAAAACATACTCCATACGTTAACCAATTCAAAGAATTAGATGATCTTCGTATCAACTACTTATCCTTCTATAACGGTGATGTATTGACTATGAACTCTGAGTATACTTCTCAAACAAGATATACTCAATTATCTTGGATCAATAACGTTCTAGCTGTTCAACAAGTAATCAAAGCTATTCGTGAACTTTGTCCTAAGATCCGTTATAGCTTCCTTGATGGTGATGACTTGACTAAGTACAAGAAAGACGTAAACGACTTGATCGTTAACCGTTATTCTAACTTGTTCTCTTCCTTCGAAATCGAATACGTATCCAATGCATTGTATAATTCCAATAAAATTATCTATGCTTGCTTATACGTTAAATTCCGTAATTTCGTTCAAACAGAGATCTTCAAGATTATTGCGTTGGATTAATAGGAGGGTAATATATAATGTCTAAAGAAACTGTAAGCAATATTTTTGACAGTACCCTCGACCCTCGCGATGTAACCAAATATACATTGATGCGTGGTGTAACAGACTTCACAAATCTTCAACAATTTGATTTGTACGAAACTGGGTACTCCTTCTTGATCTGTCTTGACATTCCTAAATTCTTGACAGCTCTTAGAAGCCGTAATAATACATACGATACTTTGATTCGTAACTACCGTCATATCTTAGAATATGAATTCCGTGGTGCTCAAGGTATTGAAGATATCGGTGCAGAAACTAACCAATTAACAAATGGTATCACTGATCTCAATATTATTACAAAAACTACTGAACAAGGTGGTACTTCCTTCAGCATGAACTATTACGAACGTTCTGGTTCTTTGATTACTAAGGTTAACGAATTATTCATTCGTGGTGTAAAAGACCCTCGTACTCAATTCAAACGTTATAATGGTTTGCTTAAATATCCTGAATACACAGGTAAAGACAATGCTGGTCTTACAAAAGGTTACCAATCTGAAATCTTCCATTTCTTATTGATCGTAACTGATAACACTGGCTTGAATGTTGAAAAAGCATACATCCTTGCTTCTTGCCAACCAAACGTTGCTAATACTTCTATTTACAACGTAACTCGTGGTGAAATCAACTTCTCTGAAATCGCATTGCAATTCAATGGTTTCCCAATTCCTGGTCGAATTGTAAACCAACGTGCAGTGGAATTCTTAGATTTCATTAACAAACACACTTGCTTCGATGAAATGGAATTCGGATACAATATCCTCAACAAATCCTTGCATCCTGAAGCAGCTGTTGAAGTATATGCTGGTTCTGCTGACGCTACTGTTGCAGATTCCCCAACATATGATAGCATTGTTAACCTTAAATCTACTATCTAAGATTAATAATACACAATCTATCCCTCTATACCGTTTCGGCGGTATAGAGGTTCTTTATGCCAAGTGATTAAATAGTATCCCAGGTACATTAAGGTAATTATTGCTAAAATCGACATTTTATTTTTAGGAGGTACAAATCATTGGCTGATGACAATAAAAAAGGAAGACGTACTCCGACACCAGATGAGCTACCTATTGTAAGCATGGATACAAATAAGAAAATTGCTGGCAGTATCCAAGCTAACATTGATGACCTATATAAGAATACGTATTTTACGAATAATGATAACAGTAAATATATTGATAGTATTAAACGTAGAATGGATGATGACTTAGAAGGTCTCATTGATAAAGCCAAAGCTCAAAATGGCGGAACCAATATGGCTGATCTCTATGCTAGAACATTAGCCAGAAATGATACTGATTCTCTTAATGAAATCAGATCTGCATTAGAAGATGAAACAGTATTAGCCGATATCATGGATATCTATTCACAAAATGCTTTGGTTAGAGATCTAGATAGAGAAATCGATACTGTTTGTAAATATATGCCTAAGCTAGATGAGGCATTAGATATTAAAAAAGATAATGTATTATCTGCAGACCACTTCAATGATGATGCTGTTCGTATTAGTATCGAAAATGTCAGTGGTACTGGAATTAAGAATGATAATACCAATAAATCAGAAGCTGATGGTTCTGATTTAGAATTGTTTGCCAGAAAATATGATTTAGAAGCTTTTAGAAATGAGTTATATTCTAAGACAGCAAAATATGGTGAACAGTTTGTATATATTGTTCCATATAAAAGAGCTCTAGAAAAACTTATTGCTAGAACAGATGGAGCAAGTTTGCTATCCGAAGAAGGAATTCTTACAGAAGAATCTATTAATGAAGGATTGCAATCTATTAATGAAACTCTAAGTTTTAGATATACCGATACAGATGAATCTAAACTAAAATCATTTGGAGCTCAAGATCTATATGATTTATCAGAATCCACTTTATCTGATGCAAGTTTAGAAGGATTAAAATCTAATAATATTGAATATTCTGGATTAGATATCGAAATAAACAAAACAGGAGTAATTCCAGGTATCATTGCTCAGGAATGTAATATGAGACGCATTTTCAGTGAAACTGTCTCTCTATTTGGTGAGGAGTCGCTTGGATCTGCACGTAATGCTTATCTTTCTAATTCTCTTTATTTCAAAAATATTAATAAAAAATTAAAGAAAGCTGCACAAGGAGGAACTTTAGAAGGTCCTACTAGTTTAGCTGATGATGGGTTAAAAGATTTAGATGAACCAACAAAAGCTAATGATGCAGAACAATTAGAAATTCCTGGTGCTGTATTTGAGATCTTAGAACATGATAGAGTAAAACCTATCTATATTAATAATACTTGTTTAGGATATTATTATATCGAAATGAATGATCCTAATGGTGGTAATGCAGAAGAACAAATGACATTTACTTCTACATTAGGCGGTATGAGACCTAGAAGAACTGCCAGAGAAAACGAAGCAAACGGTGGCACTTCTACTCAAGACAATGAAGTTCTTATGAAGATTGCTAGAAAGATCTCTCAAAGGATTGATAAGAAATTTATTAATTCTAATCAAGATATTGCTAAAGAGATCTATACTGTATTAAAATACAATGCAGATAATAATGGTAAGACTACTAAACTCCGTATCAGCTTTATTCCACCATCTGATATTATTCATTCTTACTTCGAATTGAATAAGAAAACTCATCGTGGTGTATCCGATATTGTTAAATCCCTATTCCCAGCTAAGTTATATACTTGCTTATATATCTCTAATACAATTGCATTATTGACTCGTGGTTATGATAAACGATTATACCATGTAAAACAAACTATAGATACAAATATCACATCTGTACTTCTTAATGTAATTAACCAAATTAAACGTTCTAACTTCAATCTACGTCAGATTGAAAACATGAATAATATCATGAACGTTACTGGTAGATTTAATGACTTAGTAATTCCTCAAAATGCTAATGGCGAATCTCCTGTAAGTTTTGAAATCATGCCTGGTCAAAACGTAGAAGTTAAAACAGAGTTTATGAATATGCTAGAAGAAATGGCTGTAAACCAAACAGGTGTTTCTTTGGAAATGGTAAACAGTAGATATCAAGAATCTACAGCTACTCATCTTACTATGAGTAACGCTAGATTCCTTATTAAGGTTTATGCTAGACAAAAACTATACGAACCAATCTTATCTGCTATCTATACTAAACTTTATCAATATGAATATAATACCAACTCTATTGTTAAAGTAGAACTTCCACCTCCAATCATGTTGAACTTTACTAACACATCTCAAATCTTGTCTATGTCTCAAGAGTTGATTCAAAATATCGTTCAAATGAAATTTGGTTCCTCTCAAAATGAGCAAGAGAAATTAGCATTCACTTCTCTTCTTATGGAATACTATTATGATTCCTTCTTACCAATGGATAAGATTAATGCAATGGCTGACAAGGCTAAAGCTAAAACAGCTGCTAACAAACCTGTATCCGCTGGTGGAGATGGAGGAGATATGGGTGGAGCCCAATATTAATTCTAAATGAAAATCCTAACTAAATAATAATGAAAGAGATTTTAAAACTTAATAAAAAAAAAATAGTGTTGTATGAAAATACATTTTTAAGGTGAGTATAAATTAGACCAAAAAGTTTTTCTAATCAGAAAATGCTCTATACATTATATTCAATATTTTGCTTCACCTTAAAACTCTCTTAAATATTATGACCTACTTTTGTAAGTTTTTTCACATACTTTTCCAACTACAATGGTATCGTAACATTTAACTTTCTCCAAAAAGTATTTTACAGCAATTCCTTAGTTGATCTCTTTCATAAAATCCTATCAGATTTTAATCAAAATCCTACTAAGAGCACGGTATTAAAAATAAATAATTATTTTTCCACACAAAACTTGTTACAACAAATCAAGGATAATTGTGGTCTAAATTTAAACAGTATTCTCATTACCCCAAGTAACCAATATTAAGAATGTATAATGACAATACATCAAACCTTTTATATAAAACTGTAATGAAAGAAATACTAGCTTAATTTAGAAACTGCTTAATTAAAAGATGATAGGTTCATTTTTGTACATTTTATGATTCTATTGAGTTACCGTGGTGTAAACTTTGACCAAAATGTATGTTATGACATAAATAGACAATACTTGTAGAAAAATTTCAATTTACTGCACAAACAAAGGATTGGAGAAGGGATTAATTCCCTTCTCCATCTTTTTGTGTTAATTCAACCACTTGTTTCAAATTAGGTCTATCTTGTATAAGTTGCAATCTTCTCTTTTCTTCTCTTTCAATCTCTAATAGCTTTTGATTAATATCATGATCTGATAATTGTATTTCTACACAATCTGTTGCAATCTTTTTAAATAGAGGTTTCTTAGAAGCATAATAGTGTTTTAAAGTAGAGAAACCAACGTCTACCACATCTACATATCTTGTATTATGAGCTCTAGTCCTACCAAAGGTTTGTTTTGTTAATACTTGAGATTTAAATGGTTCGTTAAGAACAATAGTCATTTCTAAACCTTGAATATCTAAAGCAGCACCAGCTGATTTTGTAGTAGTAAGAATGATTCTATTATTAAGCTCTTTAGTTTTCTGCTCTTTAGGAACTAAGGATGAGAACAAACCTATTGATAGATTAGGATAATAGTACTTTATCCAATAATAGGTTCTCATGATAGCATAATTAGTTCCAATATATATTAGAACTTTACCTTGTGGTGATACCGTTTGTTCTATCATAACCATTAGTATCTTAAGTATCTTATAATAGTTTTCTTGGAAAGTAAGATACTCTGTATATTTAACCCTATCAAATCCATATATATTACTACAAGCTGATATATCTGTTGCTTTAGGATGAGAATTAAACAGCATCGATATATAACTAGTATGAGGGTCTTTATCTTCATCAAATAAGTCAATAGATGGAACAGTCTTAAAAGCAGTTTGATAGATTCTATTATTAAAGAAATCAGATTGAATAGGAGTAGCTGTTAGATAATAAGTCTTTGCAACGTCTGTAAAGAAATCAATCATACAGATATTATCAAACCACAAATGTGCTTCATCATATATCTTAACACCAATCTCTAATCTTCTAAATAGAGCAGATACCATATCCCAACCATATTTCTTAGCAAAAGACTTAATAGTGCTATGAGAGCATAAGAAGAATTTAATCTTAGATACATCTTTCATACCATTAATAAGTTTAGCTATAGATCCAACGCCTGCTATAGTATAAATCTCATCATCTCTAAGATTAGTATATTCTTTGATCTTTTCTCTCCATTGATCTATCCAATCTAATGAAGATGTGATCATCATTGTTCTCATAGAAAGATATGCAAAGGTTACTATAGCCACATACGTTTTACCAACTCCAGTATTCAAATTTACTTGTAACTGAGCAGCTCTTTCATTTCTTTCATATGGAGGCATTCCTAAACAGAATTTAATAGCCTCTTTTTGTTTTTCATCTCTTGGAGTATATTTTAACTTTACTCCACTTACTCTAGCGAATTTATCAGGACCTACTTTATGGAAGATATCTCTACCAAAAGATCGTTCTATGTAATACTGTTCTATACCAGCAGGAAGATATAAATCCTTTCTTTCTGCATCATAATACATACCTTTGGCTTCTAATCTATGATATGCTTTGTTGTATACTGAGAATTTGCGTTCAATAAACTCATTATCGCCAGGCTCATAGTTATGGATAATAGTAGTAGTTTTACGCATCTCTATTTTGCTATTTATATTATTCATTATATTTCTCCTTAAATTAGATTACTATATCGTCTCATTTCTCATATTTATAGTATACAACCGAGATTATAAATAAAAAAAATAAAGAGAGCAGAATTGATCTGCTCTCTATTTCTTATTAAGATTTCTTATTGAGATCTAAGTGTCTTTATAACATTTTCTATTTCCTTCATAGTTCTATGATGAATCTCTAAAGATAATAATAGCTTTTGGCTATCCAATCCAAGATCTTTAGATATTATTTTTATGAGATCCATTTTATCTTCTCTAGTACAAATTATTTTAGAGAATGTCACAAACTCTTTATCCTCATTTTTAAAGTCGATTCTTTTATTGTAAAGAATCTTGCTAAGTTCTTTAGCATTATTGTAATATGTATCTGTCATAGTACGACATTTTTTAAACAATACTTCAGTCATCGCATAGAATGATTTAGGACTCAATGCTAAAAATTCTTTATGCTCACTATGATAAAAATTAATCATTTCTTAAATTTCCTTTCAAATTTTGGAGTTATTCTCATAACTAGTTTTAACTTAGCTGGATCTAGTTTTACAAACTCCTTTGCAGTGTAATCTACTATTGTGCTGCTTTCTATATTACTTATACCATCACAATATGCAGGTTGACCACCGCTTAATGTAAATCTTTTTTGGTTATAAAGTATCTCATGTAGAGTTGTCCCTAATTGGAAATATACTTCATCAGCTCTTCTACCCCTATTCATTCCAATTGAATCTTTATTAATTTCACATTTGAATTCAGCGGTTTCAAAGGCAGTTTTTAAAGTTGGTTGTATCATATCAAAAAAGTCTTCTACACCAACATTATTAGGAACCATTAGATCAGTATATTCACTTTTTATCATTAATACTACCATATATTCTCCAACTTCTTTCCATATAATTTTACACATTCTGCATTAGTATCTCTAGCAACATTCATTGCATTTAATCCCAATTCTTGTTTTAAAATAATAGCTTGTTTGCAGAATGTGTATACGGCTTTAAAATCTTTGAGTTTGAAGTTGTAATGTTTACAAGCTTCTTTTAATACAAGATTTTCATCACCTCTAGCGAATGTTACATTTAGAATATGGCTTCTATGCATTCCAGTAGATGATGTAAAATAAAACCCATATACATCTTTCTTATTCATTACCTTTGCTATAACTTTAGCAACTTCTACCATCATATTCTTTGGAGAATTTTGGTATTCGATAATATAATATTTTTTATCTAATAAAACAAAAGCCTTGATCAATCCTTGTAAAAACATCTCTGGTTCAAATGTGTAATCCTGAATGCTTTCAATAACCTTTTCATTTTTATTCATTACTTTTAATTTAAATCTAATCATTTCCCTGTACCCCTCTTAAATTAAGCTACAAACTTTGGTTCCCAGAATCTTTTCATATCTTCGCCATAGTAATATACTATGATGGATTTAATATGATTTTCTAAGAATTTAAAATCTCCTTTTACGAAATACTTCTTAGAATAAAGCACATCGTAAAATCTTTTGAAGTGAGTTTTAAAGAACTCAAAGAATTCTTCACTTAAGACTTTTTTAATAAGTTCTCTTCCATCCGATTCTTCTAATGATATAGAATCAAGGATTATATGACCATAAATAAAACTCCCATCAAATAAAATCTGGCCTAGATAGTTTGCTACTTTGGTTACCATTGTATCAATGAAGTCATATTCATCTATCAATGTTCCATCTCTTTTAAAACTATCAGCTTTAAAAGCAAATGATAACATTTGATTCTGCAAATAATATACCATTTGATCTGCATTTAGATATAGATCATTGCAATCTAGTATCCTCCTAGAGTCTAAAATATTACATACAAACATTTTATTTTTCCTCCTTAAAATTAATATATAATACTTCATAATTATAGTATATAATTATAGCTGAAATTGTCTTGACATTTAGATGAGGTGGTATTATCTTTCCTTTGTTTAAATAATAAGCCTTTGTTAACTTGTTACTTTTAACTATTACTCTCCTTAAAAGTAAAATACCTCCTTAAAGAGTTGCTTGCTTACTCTGAGGGACCATTCACAATTGGCAACACTTTTGTGGATCAGAAGAACTTTTTCATTATAATACCTTACGATTAATTCTAATACTTTTCAAAAACTTAACCTATAATAAAAAAAATAATACCACTTCAGGCTCTAGTCAGATAATCTGACTAGAGTCCTTTTTATGCGTAGTAACCCAGAAAAATACCTTTAAAAACAGAAAAAAATAAAGGCGGATATTAACCGCCAGGAATTGATCCACCTTTATTTTTATAAGATATTATTTGCTATTTTTATTGATCAAATCTTTGATCTCTTTAATAACATCTTTATTTTCTTTTTCACTTTCCGCTTCTTTTTGAATTTCTTCAAAGGCTTTATTTAATTCTTGTGTATAATCTTCTTCAAAGTTATTGAAGAGGGACTTGCAGGATAATACTAGAGATTTGATACCTGCCAAAATACCGTTTACGGTATCAGCGTATTTGATGTATACCCGGCCAGCTGCTAATAACAATTTTTCATTAGTTTCTAATTTCACTTCTGCGCCATCAGAAGAGATTCCAGAATAACTGAAGCTGCCGGCTGAAGCAGATTGGCTATATTTTTCTTCCAATTTTTCAGTGTTAAGATGATTCATAAAATCATATTTTTTAGCTACATCTTTCATCATTTTTGCTTCTTTTTCTGTGAATACTAATTGAATTTTCATTTTTTGTTTCCTCCTAATTTGGAATACTAGTATAAAATATTGAATAGATTCTCACTTTCTTTATCCTCTATTCACTATTATAGTATACAACTGAAATAATCGAATTTTACAAAAAAGAATAGGGGTAGGGAAATCAATCCCTACCCCATCATTTGGTATCGCAGATAATTTACCGTAAATAACTAGTCTAATTCAGTCTTAGGTTCATTTCTAAATGGTGCTAAGAATGCTTTTACGTCTCTAGGAGCTTTCTTACCTTTATGATCATGATTAAATGCAATAGGGCATTCACCTTTCTTGATCTTAGGTTTATTAACCTCAGCCCATACTTCATGTTGAGCATTAAGGAACTTCTTAGGTTTATCCATAAAGAATGGATCAAGAATACTAGGAGCTGTTTTCTTCTTATTCAATGGGTAGAATAATGCCTTAGCAAGCTTTTGATAATCCAAAGATACGATTACAGACTTATTATCGGTCAAGGCCTCATTGAGGGTTAAGATCTCATACTTAGCGTCGGGATTTGACCAATCAGGCATCTCTAATCTGCTCGTGTCCGCACAAATCTGAGAGGCCATTATTGTTTCTAGATGGATAGATTGACATTTTACACCACCTTGAATAGCTGCATCTTGTAATGCTTCTACAATTGTATCTTTATCATAAGATTTAGTAACAGCTTTCTTATTAATTGTATCTGTAAAGATGTCAAGAGATTTACCCAAGTCATTGTTTTGGATTTTCAATAGGAATAATTCAATATCTTGTAATTCGTTCAATGGGATATCCACATCGATATTATCAATTACGATATCTTCATCTTCAATAGCTTTAGAAATCATAGCAGCTAATTTATTAGAAATATACAATTTCTCATCAATAGGAGTTCCATCCTCTGCTACTGCTGTAATCTTGGCAAATACTTCATCATCAGGAGTAATTACTTCAAAGCTATTAATATATTGATCAACAAATGGACCTTCATCTTCTGAAGCATGCATATCATCAGAGAATGATCTGTGTTTAAAGAATTCATCATCATTTTCTAATTGAATATCTTGGGTCTTGATTCTAAGTTTCCAACCAGACATTTGTTTATTTTTGAAGATATCCTCTTTTAAAGAGATCTCATTTACATTTGCTACTTCAAAGAACTCATTAAATTGTGGAACCCATTTAATGATTTTAATTACTGTTTCTAGCAAATGTTTAGCAGATAGACGTTTTTGAGTATATTGAGAAGTGATCAATTCTGTAGCAATACGGCCAATAGAAATATCTTTGTTTGTATGCCCTAGATCGCCATAGCATTTATAACATACGCCATGCCCTTCTGCATGAGATTTACAAGTAATAGGACTTCTTAGCCAAATCTTTTGTCCTATTAAACCATAATCTGTTCTCTTGATCTTAAACTCAAGACCATATCTTTCAAAGCGGAAATATCTATCATCAAGCATTGAAAGATGTTTCTTATCCTTAACTGTAATATACACAAAGTTCTTTGTGCCACAATCATAATTTTTATCTGGATGGATATGAGTATCCATGTTATTCAAACCTAGAATACGAGAGAAACCACCAGATTCACCAACGTTCTTTTTAGATATAATTTGTGCTACACGAGATGCACCATTATCAATATACTGCGCAACAAGATTATTCAAACCACCATTGATATAAGAGCTATTAATAATATCATGATAGATAGATCCTTGACCATCTGGTTTTGTACCAATATTAATATTGTTTTCTTTATACTGTCTGATATTAATACCCTCTTGAGCACCAAAAGCATATTTGAGACAATGGTCATATCCAACGATTTCATTAGATTTCATGATATAATTATCTATAGCATCATGAACTAATTCCATACCTTTATCTTTTACCTCACCAATAGGAACATTGCTAAGATCGGCATGTAATAGATTAAAGTAATCTTTACTCTTTTGCATGATATCAATATCGTCTTCTAAGTTCAATGTATTTGCTAAGAATAAAGCAAATTCATCAATATAAGAGAAATGATATACTGTATCAGCAATAGCATTATTAAGTAACTTATTTTCAATAGAGATCTTATTTGGGTCAATTATATTCTTATCGATATATGCTTTGATAGCATCGGCAGTAGTGAATTTCTCAAAAAATAAGTGCTCTGGTTTGATAGTTTGTTCTATATAAACTATCGGGAACCACATCATGAGATTCAATAAATAATCCATGATATTAAGTTCAACCGATAGACTTTGATTTCCTTCAAAGAAAGGTTCTATAAACAAACCTTGTACTGCTGGTGTTTCAATACCGTCTCTTAGAATATTTAATATACCTTGAAAATGATGATTCCAATTATCTCTCGTTATGGCACGAGTATCAATTTTTAGTTTTCCCTTTTTCACTAATTCCGCATAGATGTAATAATTAGTGAAGTTACTAACTGATTGCATTTCTTGCATTTTGTCCTCCTTAAATTAATCACTTTTAACCTTATAAGGTTGTAAACGTGATTGTATAAATCTACTACCACTTTTATAGTGTATATTTAAAATACAGATTGACACAAAAAGGCAGACTACGGAAATGAATCCGTAGTCTTATTGTGTAGATATTTTTAGATTTTAAGAGGTGGTCAATAAACAGGTATTAGCGACCGATTTTGTTGAAGTTGAAAGCGTCTGGAGTCAATTTGATAAGACGTTTTTGAGATTGCATTGCATCACGACGTACGCGGTTAGCATATTTAGTGTAAATCTTTTTCAACAAACGGCGTTCGTTAACGCGGTTTTTACGAAGAGCTTCCCAGTCAGCATCGCCTTGTTCACGAGCCATTTGAATGGATGCCAAGTGAATACGACGGTTCAAGTCATCTTTACGAGTCATTTTAACTACGGAACGACGACCCAATACACCAGCTTCTACCAAGTTTTGGAAATCAGCGGATTCAGTGTAAGCTTGGAATTCTTCATCAGTCATACGGTTCATTTGATCGATCAACATGTTTTCCAACAAAGCGTCTTGATCAACGATACCAGCACCATGAGATTCAACTACAGGTTCATGGGATTCATTAACTACGAATCCTTCGTTTTTGTCAAATAACATAATTCTTTTACCTCCTAGGATAGTAAATTGTTAATAAAAGTTGAGTTATAACTCTAAATGAGTGCGATATATGTGCTCGCACAAGGAGTTTACCAATATGTTCCTCATATCAAATGCATAAACACTTATCTAGTTATATACTATTAAAATGTAGTAGGATTTAAACACCTTAATAGACAATAAATATATGAGGAGGAAACTAAATGCAAAATAATATTGATATGCCGAAAGGTATAACAATTCAAAAATATAAAGAGACAATGCTTTATGTAATGGAACGTGTATGTCCTAAGTTATCTAGAATGGAAATACTAGATGCTATAGATTATAGTATTAATAAAAGATATAAAGCTGGTACTGCTAGATTACATAATAACTACACAAAGACTGAAGTTAATATGGATTTCATTAAACTAGCAAATGATCTTCTTAATAAGAAGGCAATCATGACAACAGAAGGGGTATTATTTGGAAAGCATGGTTCTGTAAAGAATCCATTCTACAACCTAATTCAGTATCTAGCAGATAAACGTGATGAAGCTAAAAAGGAAATGAAGAAATATCCTAAAGGATCTGAACAGTTTAATGCATGGAATCTTAAACAGTTGAATTACAAAGTATCTGCGAATGCATTATATGGTTGTGCCGGTCAGTATAGTAGTATTTTCTATAACCTTTATCTGTGTACCGCGATAACTGGTCAGGGTCGTGGTTGTATTTCCGCATCAATTACAATGTTTGAAGGTCTTCTAGGAAATAATATGAGATTTGAATCTCTTACAGAAGTATTGCAGTATATTGATAATATTGTAAATGACCAAAAAGAAGAACGATTCTCTAAGTTCAATGATTGGGATGTATTGGATAGAAATATCACAGTAGAAGAATGCTATCTTCGTATTATGGATATTTGTGGTACTAAAAATTGGATTCCATCTCAAGAAGCAAGAGAAGCTATTTGGAATACTATCTGTAATCTAGATCAAAGATGTATCAATATAGTTTATTATAAGAATAACTTATATAAATTCTGTGAGAATAGAAGGGTTATAAATCTAATTCTTCAAATGCTTACAAAAATGGAAGAACCATATCTAGATCCAAACAAAGTTCCAGAAACTATAGAATATGAGCTTAAACTATTTAAAGATCTAGTCTTTGAATATATCTATTACCGCCATATGTTTATAGATAAACTTCCTAGAGTATATGAAATGCAACGTGATATTGTATTGATTACAGATACAGATTCTTGTATCATATCTTTAGATGAGTGGTATCAATTTGTATTAAAATATACAATAGGTATTCCTATGAAGATCAAATATACTCAAGCTCAAATAGATGAAGAGTCTGATAAGCTTATTATGCAATACAGAGGTAATGAGCCTAAATATGAATATGACTTCTATGATAGTAAGTTAGTAGAGGCTAAGAGAAAGAAATATCCATTAGTTGTTATTGAAGAAGATTCTCTAAGATATAGTATTGTAGATATTATGTCTTATGTAGTAAGCCAATTAATCTTGGACTATATGATTCTATTTAGCGAAAACTATAACACATATGCCGAAGATAGAGATTGTTTGCTCATTATGAAGAATGAGTTCTTATTTAAATCTCTATTACTTACAAAGGGTAAAAAGAATTATTCCACTCTTCAATTAGTTCAAGAAGGTAATCTAATTCCAGAAGATAAACAAATGGATATTAAAGGTATGCCTATGAGTAAAGTCGGTACTCCAGAATCTACAGCTAAGAGACTAGAACAAATTCTAGAATATGATGTATTAAGAAACTCATTCATAGATCAAATAGATTTGGTTAAGAAGTTTACTGTATTGGAAAGAGAAATTTATGAATCTCTAAAAAATAAAAGTAAAGACTTCCACAAACCTGCTCGTATCAAATCTATGAACTTCTATAAAAATCCAATGGCTGTTCAAGGTATCAAAGCAGCTTATGCTTATAATACTATTAAAGATAGATCCGAAGAAGGTATTAATCTAGAAGAACGTAATAGTGTTCTTATTATTAAGACTAATCTTACTACTAAGAATATTAATGAGATAGCAAAATCTCATCCAGAACATTGTATGAGAGCTAGTGAATTATTAAAAGATCCAAACTACAAAGCTGGTATTACATCTATAGCTATTCCATCAAATATAGATATCCCTGACTGGATAATTCCATTTATCAATTATACAGATATCATTCAATCAAACCTAAGAAACTTCCCATTAGAAGAGCTTGGTATTAGTAAGATGGATAGTAAGAACGTAACTCATACAAATATCCTTCAATTTTAGGAGGTCATAATGCTTATAGGAATAGAAGCAGAAGTTATGGCAGGAATTATAGCTAAGAAGATTATCAATGCACATAATTCTAAACTTGAAGCTGAGGTTAGATTAGCATTAGATTCTATAAAATGTTTAATAACAGAAACAGAATCAGAGACTGAGGTATTAAATATCCTTAGAAATAAATATGGTATGAGATTAGTATTTAAAAAAGTCCATGATAATGCTACTACTCATACATATATTGCGTTAGAATATAAAGATTTAGCATTTAGAATAGAATAAGTGGAGAGGGATGATCCCTCTCTACAAATTTTTGTATAATTATATACTATAATTATGAAGAACATACTTCAAATATATGTGATTGAGTTTATGCGTTAATATTTTTTATTTTGGAGGTAGCCGAAATGATCAAAACACAAGTAAGTTTTAAAGAAATGGTATCTCATTCAGGAGAGGTATCTGGATTTGTTATTCCGGAATATTCAAGAAAGACTTTGTATAGAAGAACAAAAAGTGGAGATAATAGAATTATCCCATCTCAACATTTTACAATCTTTGCAAGTTCTGTAGAAGATAAATGTATCTATGAATCTGAAGATGGTAGAAAGATTTATATCAAGCCATTATTAGATCCAAAAGATAAAAGAAATGAAAAAGTTCCTGATATTATGAATTCCATAGAAAAGGGATTCAATCTTCTAGGATCTGAGCTTCTTAAGTATCTAGATTTTAGATATAATGAAGATGAAAGTCGTATCAAATACAATGATTATCATCTTATCATTGCAAATAAATTACCTTATCTAACACCAATCATTTTTATGAATTATGGTCCATCTGACCAAGTAATGGTTGGAGATTTAGGAGATATTTTCTTTGATACTTGCAGTGATCGTATCGTTAATGAAGACGAAGCTTGGGCATTCGTTCATGATGATATCAAGCCAGAAGTGATTGGGTATTCTAAATTTGGTAAAATGCTTTCTAATGAAGAATACAAAATAGAAAGTTTCTGTGACTATGATGACGATATTGAATTGCATATCGGAGAAAAAATGTATATCAGATCTTTCCTAGTAAATCAAATTGAAAATAGCTGGGATTTTCCATGTGATAGAGGTTATAAAAATTTTGCTTTATCTAGATTATATAAGAGATTAGAATATGATGTATTATCTGATTCTTTCAAAGAATTAACTAAATTAGAGCAAAACAGAATTCATGACTTTATCGCTGTTGATGAAAATGAATATTTCAGCGATGAAATAGATTTGACCAGTCCAGAATTCGAAGGATTTGATAGAAGACCAGTATCTAGATTAAATCAATATGATAAAATGACTATTGGTAAATTGTCTAATAATATCAGTAATGAATATTTGGATGCGGTTACTTCTATCTTACAAGAGCATCGATATGAATTGAAAAATGCTATTGCTAAGATCTTGCTAAGAGGATATAATGATACCGATGGCATGAGAATTATCGATATTCCAGATCAAGAAACTTTTGATAATTTAGAATTATATCTAGCTAGAGTTAGTCATATTCCTTTGACATCAACTATTGAAAATAGCATTAAAGATCTATCGGATGATACAAACTTTAACCACGTTGTTCTATTAAAAACATGCGATCCTAATGAGGATGATTATGGTCCTGTATATATTCCATTATTTAAAATCAGAAGTTATAAGTTTACTCCTATGGAAGATTTTGATGGGAATAAATTACAAGAGACCTATATCGATTATCCAAAAAATGTATCATTTAGAACAATGGTAAAATATGATACATTAAAAGCTTTAACAGGATTCTTCTCTGGAATGATTCCTAATATCAGCGGAAGAACTCCTATGACTCTCGATAAGAGAGCGGCTGTACAATTAAGCAATAATACTTTATATATTTCAGACTTTACTAAATCAACTAGTATAACTAGATGGTCTGTAGTAACTGAAACTGATGAGTATTTGATTTATGGCAATATTAATGCATTAGATGTTGGATATATGCCTGAGTTTATAGTAGATGCTGTAAGTATAGATAAAAAAGATTAGAATTTGAAGGGCAGTGCAAGTTATGAATGAATTTATTACAATTAATTTAGGAGGATACCCAGTACGGGTATCCTCTTATTCTCGTCTCTTACATCGTGAACAAGGAGATGAAGTGAATGGTTTTGAACCATTAAGCGATTTTGGTTATAATTCTATATTATTCCATAATCTAGGATTTAAAACTGCTCCAATTGGATTGCAGTGGATTGAATCTGGAAAGCCAATTGAATGGATAGCCAAAGAATCTAATAATGTATTAGATATTCCTATGACAAAAAATAAACTAATGTTATTAGGACCAACAAGTCTATTAGACTTAATGCGTATTGTAAGATTATGGGGTGCTGGTCATGTAGAGAATGGTAATATCTTAGACTATATCCATTCGTTCCAATTACCAGAACCAGATCAAATCAAATATCTAATAGAAAATGGTTATAAGGTTTCTAGGAAACCGATTATTAGAAAGAAAACAGATAGTTGGTTGACTTCCAATATTGAGATGAGAAGATTGTACAATATCAATCCAAATGTAGATGAGGAATATTATGAGAACTGCTTCCGTAATTATACTAAGTATTTTAGAGAAGCAATTATAACAAATCCGATTCCTTTATTTGTAGCTTCTATTATTGATCCAGACTTCTTATTTGGATTAATCAGAGAATCTGAGATTCAAGCTGCCAAGATTGTTAATGCTCAAAAATATGATGACATTGCAGCTCTTAGAAAAGATGAAGATATGTTTGATGAGTTCGTCAGAGTATTTACAGTATTTGAGGAACAAGTGAATGAAATGTATGCTCAAGAAGGAGCATTTGCATTTACTAAAGATCTTAGAAACTCTATGGAATTCGTTCCATCTGGTAGTGTGTCTATGATGTATAGAACTCATAAGGCTGCTATGGAAGATACAAAGGCAAATAAGTTCTATAAACTTATTAGCGAAGACGATGTTATTGCGGACTTATCTATGGTATCTGATTATACCGATAATGAGTTAATAGAGAATGATAGACAAGAAATATTTAAATACATTGATAAGAAGTCCCTTCCTACATTCTTGACTGATATGGTTACAAAAGAAGATGGATCTAAATCTCAATCTGATGCATATAATGCAGTTATGATTAGATTGAAAAGAATCATTACTTGTCTTAAAGTAAACTTCCCAGACATGTTTGATTCTAAAGATAAAATGATCATAACCAAACCATTCTATATGGATGAAAATAGATTCGCTTTATATAGTAAAGTAACTAATGAAGTTATTATCGCTACTAATGATAGAAAGATCTATATCATGAGTCCTAAGAATGCTATTGATCTTTATAAGTCCTTATATAATACAAAGGTACTTTTAGATCCTAAAGAGATCCCACCAGAATGTTCTCCAGCAGCTCCTAGAATGAAATTGATTGGTGAAAAGAATGAAAATGTTCCACCAATAGTTTCTGAACCTATTCCTACTGGTAAATTAGTAAATGAAGCTTATCAAACTCCTCAGTATGATAATGTAATCGGCTCTTCTGGAGTACAGGTTGATGAAGATGGTATGATAGGAATCAATATCTCCAATTACGTTGAGTAATAGAAAATAACAAGAAGTCTGACCTCTAAATAACTTAGAGGTCAGATATTCTGTTTTAAAATTATTTGAGGTTAAGGGGAGATATTTTTTATGCTACCAGCAGATGAACGACGTATGAAAGAGGTCGTATTATTATATAATAAAGTTCAAGATAAGATCATGTTTTTAGGAATGAATGCGATTCTTAAAATGAACGTGGTTCTATATACTGGCGGATATATGGATCCAAATAAGGGTAAGAAATATTATTATGGGGAAGTAAAATATACTGATGATGAAGGGCTTGATAAAAAGAAGATAAACAGAAATTTTGATGCTTATCTTACTATAGAAAATATTAAACCTACAGAAGCTGGAACAAAAGAGAATATTATGATTAGAGGTGCTCAATTAGAATTAATGAGATTAACTCTACTTCCAACTTTAGAAAAGATCGTATTACAACCAGAATTGTTTTATGAGTCTAGAAATAAAAAATTATATTTGGGAGAAGCTCCAGCAACTACTATAGAATGTGGTAATAATAAGTTCTTATTATTTGCTCCAGGGATTCATAAGTTATATAATGAAGATTTACAGCCTTGTGTAGATCTATATTTGAGTAATGAAACTAATATCTCTAGTATGAGCTTCAATACTGTTTTGCAGTTTATGAACTTTATTAGAACCTTTTCTATTTATCAATATGCTTGTACTATGATAAACTTCTTACCAAGACCAGTTCCTGGATATAATATGTTTGATATGAGCATTCCATCTGAAGCTCCATCTTACTTCGATACACACAAGAACAAGAGAATGCAGTAATTGCATTCTCTTAATTTCTTTTTTGATTATATACAATAATTGTGATCATAATAATTTTAAAGTTTAAAGATATATAGAAGAGAGATAGAAAGGATATTTCTATGGATCATATTGATATTCTAAGAATGATTGTAACCGCAATCATAATGAATTTGGTTAGAATACTAATCGATTTCATTGTTATGAAAATCAAAAAGCATCTGTGATTAACATCCATTTCTATTGGATAAAGGTAAATACCTCCATTGTATATAATCAGTGTTTCATTTACCGATCTCTTTTCTATATATCTTTATAAATAAGTTATATATTTAATTATCTATTATTTTTTTTTCTAGTTGATAGTCATCATTGCTGGTTGATTTCTATTAGCAGCAGATACAAATGTATTATCAAGCATTTCTACGATCTGTTGTCTATCTCTAGCTTTTTCTTCTAATGAAGATAACTTCAAATCTACGTTAGCATAAACTGTTTCTAGATTATCGTACATTTTCAATTGTTCGTATAGGAATGTAGCAACGTCAGCAGTGGCTAATCTTTCAAATGTTTCCATTTGAGTAGGAGGGATTGTTTTAAGATTATCAGCATGCTTTACAAATAAAGAGATAGGAACTCTTTGGAATTTGGTTAAGAATGAAGCTGAGATAGCTACGTTCAATTGGATCTTATTAGGTGGGATCCATTCTACATAAATACCATTGGAGAATGCAGATACATGGTCAGCCATCATAGTAATATCAGCATAGGTTCCAAAGTCTACAGAGCTAGTCATCATATCATAAGTATTTACACCACCATATGTAAGACCTGGAAAATGAGCAGACCATCTGTGCCAGTCAATATCTCCACAACCTAGAATAGTTTGACTTTCACAAATAGTTTCATCAATTAACCAATAATCACCTTTTTGATTTTCTGGTCCTAATGTATAAGGAACTTTATTTGGAAAGTATCTTGAGAATGTATCTAATGTTTCATTGCAGATTACGTCTCTAGCCCATACGTCTTTAGAGAGATAATCTGGTAAATTCATTTGGCTTGTACCTAAACGTCTTTCAATCTTGTTAAGAAGTTTAGTCATTTCATTTGCCATTGGCATATATTTACACTTCCTTTCTTATGGAATATTTTCTATTATCCTAATGTGGAAAGGCTATAAATGAAAAAAAAATAAAGACTAGTGTGACTAGTCTTTATATGCTGGAATCTCGCCATGATGGTCGATCTTCCATTGGGTATTGTATTTTGCTTGTTGTCCTTGTTGAACAACAATCTTTTGCTGTTGAATCTCAGCCTCTTTAACCATTTGGTTTTCGTGCATGTTTTGCACTACACCAGTTGCTACAACCAACACCATTCCGATCATAATTAAAATTGCTTTCATTTTATATTCTCCTTATTATATAATAATATACATATTCACCATTATAGTATACAATCGAAAATCAGAACTTTACCAAAATATTAAAAGCCAGACTTTAATATAAACCCAATATAAGTATATTAATCATTCCAGGAGGTAATTAAAATGGAAGATTGGAAAATTAGACTGATAGATGAGCAGATTGAGCTTAAGGAACGTATTTCTAAACTAACTAAGTTCTTAGATGAAAATAAAGATCATGAAGATTTTGATATTCTTAGTAGGCAACTAGTCGCTATGATGGATTATCTAAAAGCTTTAGAAGAAAGAATTAAAAAACATTGCCACTAAAATATTCCCCATAGCTGTTATAGCTATGGGGTTATTCTTATCTTAAAATTTCAATGCCATAAATAATACTGTTAGTTTACACTTCTTAGATTTCTTATAGATATCATACTTGACCAAGAATCTATTAGCACCTTGACTATTTAGATTATCTCTAATCTCCATAGTAGTAGCATCACCTTTAGCAATATTGAGCATAGATTTATTTACATAACTCATATACTCATAGTTTCTATTCCCATTAGAATCTTTAAAGGTAAAAGCAAAGATACCATCAGATGCTTTATAGTTATTCATTATATTTTGAAATTCTTCATCAGAATCTAAGTCATAATCCTTTAAAACTACTCTACTATATTGATCTTCAAATGCATAGAATGAATAGTAATTCACATACTTCAAAACTTCTGTTGCTGGAATAGTATTCATCTGTGCAAAGATATCTTGTTCTGTTGTAATAACCTTGTTCGTATGAGGTTGTCTTTCATTATGAACAACGTGTTTAGTCTGAGTCTTAATATAATGGCAAGCAACGAATGGTTGTCCATTCATATCATATTGCTTTAAACCAAGAATAAGATTATCAGTTTCCAACCCATTATCTTTAATAGACTTAAAGAATGGATTTAGATCTTTAGATAAGAATGCGATATTATGCAATCCTAAATCTCTAGGAAGAATATGAATCTTATCTTTTATCTTTTCAAAATATCCTATAGTAGCTACTGAGTTAAAACTTATACCACATATAGAAGTATCTGGAGATGATTGTAGTAACCATGCTGGGATAATAGTTATCTCAGACTTTAGGTTTTTGGATTCATCTAATGCTTCATAGAGATTAGCAGAATCTATAGTGATTTCAAATATACCATTATTAATCATTATAATTTTTCTCCTAATCTCATAATCATACCATCTACTCTATTTTTAACCCATTCAGGAATAGGCCTTTGGATTCCTATTACTCTATTTGGATTTATTAGATTAACAACAGATCTTCTATTATCTGTAATTTGTTTAAACTCATTAATATCTTGCATGCACTCTTCTACATTTGCCAATCCTACCCATCTATGACAGAATTCAATGTAGTTATATGATGCTAGATTTTCTGTAAATGTACCACCAGTACTTAACTTCAAATATGCTGGATCTTGGAATGGTGCATCATCAATAAAGATCTTACCTACTTGAGTATTTGGAGCCATATTGAACTCTTGCATTAGAGATGGGTACAGACGTTTGTAGTCGAAGTCATTACCATTATTGAATTTAGAAATATAAATACCATTAGCCTTAACACGGTTCTTATTACTAATCTTAGTAGCTTCTGCTACAAATGCACCAGCAAACTTCTCTGTAGGTTTCTTACCAAATCTATTTACATTATTACCCATAATAACACCTTCATGGTGTTTATAGAATTCGGCACCTTTTGTAGATAGATAGTTTGTTTGTCTAAAGATCTTTTGATATGGAGTATTCATTTCAATTACGTTGTTAAACATGTATTTGAAATCCTCTGTTTGAGCCTCAATACAAGCCTGAACAACAACGTCAATAATATTATATAACCAGAATGTATGGAAGTCGATATAAGGAAGTTTACCGATATCAGTTGTGATATCATGATAATCTAATTTTCTTACACCACATTCTAAACCACCAACAAAGTCCAATGCATAAGAGTCGATAGCTTTTTGGCCTTTACGTCTAGATGCATATGATACCATTTGGTCTAGATATACTGTTCTTGAAGAAATGAATGAATAATCACCACGTTCTTGAGGATCGTTTTGATTCTTTTCATCTACAAAATATTCGCAGAACTTGATAGGAATATCTTGATCACAAATAAGATCTTTCGGATCTATATTATTAGCTTCTAGTCTAGCTATAAGAGATGGTAAGTCATATGCTATATTATATGCTGCTGCAATATCTGGAGATAACTCATGTAATAGATTAAAGAAAGCTATAATCATTTCAGCTTCTGTATCAAAGAACCCTGTTGATAATCCCACATTATCTAATTTATATTTTGATACTTTCTCTTTAGATCCTAAATCATATTCTATGAAATCTCTAACCTCTTCAGTATATTTATTAAAGTCTTCTTTCATCCCATCTTCTAATTCTTTAATCTGTGGGTTATTTGGATTTCTCAAGATGAAATTATATAAAGTATTTGTCTTAGTAAAGTATGCAGTAATAGCATTTACAGGACACTCACCGATTGTGATGACATCTGGATTTAATGCATTGATAATATCAGATTCAATATCAAAGAATAGTATATCAATATTACATACAGGATTTTGATATAATTCTGCAAAAGTACTACGAATATAATTCAAGATATTCATATCAGCAGAAAAGGCTCTTGGATGAGCGAAGAATGCATCATTCATTCTATAATTTCCAGAATACATATTTTGTTTATAAAGATCTTCATTCCCAGTCTCTACTGCTATAGACTTTTTAATATCTTTATATTTACAAGTTACTGGATCTACTTTCTCTCTTTCAATAAAGTGAAGATTGTAATCTGTTTGGTATTCTTTCTTCAATAAATACCAAGTGTATTCTGGTTCATAATATACTCTAAATTCTTTTTTGCCAGTTTCATTATTTTTAAATATGATAATAGCAAAGTCTCTATCAAACCTACCAGTAGCTTCATTTCTAGTTGGTCTTTGATAGAATACGTTCATTATTGTTAAATTGGATCCCCTAGGATAACCAATTACCTCTTCTAAAGTCATTTATTTCCTCCTAATATTTAAATTCTATTATAAGTAAGTCTCCGAAATTCTCAAAATGAAATCGGTATGGGAATAACCCCATACCGACTTATTATATGATACCAAGACTCATCATAAGAACTCTAACAGCTAGAAATGCTGAGCTTATAAATAATACTCCCTGTATTATAAAGCATAATATTCCTATAGGGATAAAGTACCATTTTATTACTATTATCTCTTTTCTACCAAATCCACATATTTGCCTAATAGCACACTTCAATGCGACAGATACTACTGATATTCCATAGAAATATAATAAAGGCTTTTCAATATATTCTGCAAATTGAAGTTTTGGTAAGAATACTACTGTCATTGTTACGACTAAGCATATCGTCCAATAGCATTCTGAGTAATTAGACCACCAAATATTTGCCACACCATCTTCTTGTTTTTTCATTATAATACCCCTTAAAAATATAAAATAAATATTCTGCTTATAGTATATATAAAGATTATAACCTCTATACTACAAGAAAAAATAACTCCTAGTCTATAAACCTTTATAGAACTATTGAAAGTACCATACCTTTGTAAGGTATCCATACTATCACTAAATATAATCCCTACAGTCCCTATTAATATAATAAAGATTGTTCCTAATATTCCTATATCATCTGTTATCATTAACCCTATTATATTTAATAGAGTAATAATTGCAAAGAATAATAAATGCATATTTCTATCTCCCCTTGATAATATAGTGCATTAATAATATTACAAAGAAGTTAACTAGATATATACACAATTATAGTATACAACTGAATAGTTATTTTAAAGGTTCTGACAGGTTAGTAAATAATTTTCCCATGATATTATAGAAAATATAAGGAGTTGAACTCTTATGGCTAAAGAAATAGTTACATTCGTCACTGTAGAAGACGATCATGATGAAGATAGAACGTATGGTTTTAGTTCTAATAATGTAATAGATGAAAGTAAAGTTGTAGAAGCTGAAATTATTGATTCTACAGAACAAAAGATCTCTAAACGTAGAGGTCCAGGAAGACCTCCAAAAGATAGTTCTAATGTAATCACTTATACAAACTTTGATGATGACGGTAAAAAGAAATCTTCGGGAAAAGGATCTCTAGTAAAAGAATTCGAAAAGGGATATGCTGATAATAGCAAACTCTTATATGGTGCTATTGCTCAAACAGAAATGATTTACAACAGTATCGAAGATGAACTAAATCATTTCAGATCAAATAGAACGTATGGTGGTAAGATGCGTCTCCAACATATGTCTAACTTTATGAATACTCAAGTAACAGTATTGAATACAAAGATAGCTGCTGTTAGAGAGCTTAACTCTACTCGTAATAAAATCAATGATCTTGTTCTTAAAAGAGAACAACAACTCAAAGACGTTAAAGATGAAAATTCTGATAAAGTTATTACAGATGCATATTATGCATTACTTAATGCTCCTAGATATGGGTTACCTACAGTTGGTCAAGCATTAGCTCCTCAATCTATTAATACTGGTGTAAACCTATCTGGTAATATCATTGAGACAGCATCAGTTGGTGGAGGGGTTGCTCCTACTACAGTTAGTATGAGTGATATAGTACCTGCAAATGCTAATAATATTATTCCTGCAAATAATGAAGATCAAGCATTTAATGATTATATTGGAAATCTTACCCCAGTACAAAGAAAGATGATCTCTGAAAAAGATCCTAATATCCAAACAGTAGTTATTTATAATCAAGCTACTGGTACAAAATACTTTGATGTAGTAAATGTGCAAACAGGTCAATCAGTTCCAGGTATTCAAAGACCTGGTGAATTTTTATTAGATGATATGAGAATTGACCAAAGAAATGGTAGAGCAGTAAACTCTAATGCCAATATGAGTTTCCCTCTAGTAATTGTCGGCTCTAGAGCTATGGATGAATTATAATAAACAAAAAATATGGAGTAAGGGATAATCCCTTACTCCAATGATTTTATAAAATACTATATTTAGGAGATTCAGTAACATCTGCTCCGTAATAAATATAGAATCCATATCCTCTAGATTTGTATTTGTTAGCAAAACAGATTAGATCATATAATTTACCAGGAGTTACTGTAATAGTGGTGTAAGGAACATCTTCATTTCTTTTTCCACCATTAACGTATGTATCGAATGGTATTATTCCAAATGATAATTTATCTGTATCAAACCAGTTATTATATTCAGTATCACTCATACCAATACCAGTAATAACTTTATCCTTAGCAGCGAAGTGTTCTGTATCCTCTTTTCTTACTTTATAATGGAGACCTTTTACGTTTAAGTGTGATACTTCACCGCCATCCCAATCACTTGAGATGCCACCAGCCCTATCAGATCTATCATTTCTCAAATCATAGTTTTCTCTATTATAGAATTCAAAGTCACTTGATAAAGTTTTAAGAGTTTTAATACCATTGCTAGCATTTCTTAATGGGCTTCTTTCATCACTATCAAAATGCCATGTAAAATATACTCTTACTTTAGAAAGTTCTTTAGGGAATCTAATTTTCTTTCTACGAATACTAGCTTCTGCTTTATGATCATGAATATCATATAAAAGTTTACCACCCTCTGGAGCCCATGATACATTCATAGGAATCATACCAACTATAAATTTATCCAATACAGCAGGTGTTGCAGAAATTGTCATATCCTTAGTAGGAACTCCTCCAGTATATGATAAAGTTCCTGTTCTATAATAGATAAAGGCTCCATTATTATCTTCAGTATTTAAAGGTACTATTTTTACATCAATCTCATCTCCACCCATGATTTCGAAATTAGATGTATATTCTTTGCCTTTATAAGTAACAATAATTCTTTGATTATCAGATTGAACTATATTAATCTTGAATCTATTAATATAATTAAAGTTACCTTTAATCTCAACAGGGTATTCTAATTCTTTTTTTGCTAACTCAAATCCTTTAGAAGTTAAGATAATTTGACCAGCGCCATTACCTAACCAGTTTTTATCATAACTTAGTTTAACAGGTATGAATTTATGAAGAGGATCAGAATCTTTCATATTAACAGAACCAAATATAATAAGATCTTTATCATATCTATATGGATCTTCAGTATATCTATGACCATTAATAAGTTCATTGAATTCGAATGGGTTTAAATCAGGAACATTGACCCTTTGCTCTGTGTCTGTTACGATATTATAACTATTATACATCATATTCAAACCAGGAGAGAAGTCTAGATCATTTCCATCATATTTAGATTTTACATACACCATACCAGTGAATGTTTTGGCAACGTTTATATGATATGGAAGAGTTGTAATAACACAACTTATTTCACCACCAGCTAGATATCTAATCCCATAATTATAATAATACCAATAAGTCATTATATCATTATTATCATATAGAGTAGGATATCTCAAAGCCTGATTATCTGGTTCTCCAAAATTCCCTATTACATAACCATTACCAGTAAATGCTTCTGGAGCTGCTTTGATAAATAGGTGATATACTTCATCTTTAGAATTGAAGAATAGTTGTTGTTTTTCACTAGATACAAAGGTTCTAGTATCATCAGGATATCCTAAGAACTCTTTTAAATCCGCTTTCATAAATAACTTATGATTTGTATATACAGATATCTCTTGTTCTTTAAGATCTATCATCAAACCAATTATATCTGGTTGCATAGGAGGAATAGGATTGTAAACAGTTCTTATAGGATAATGAATCTCTTTATCACCTAACTGAACGTTTGCATAATGGTATTGGTATATCTTATGCCATAAGTCAACAGAGAAAGATTTGTTTCCTATCTCTTTCTTACCCATATAATTATCAGTATCTTTTACTTTAGTAATACCAACAGTTAATGGTATGCCAGTATAACCATTATCCATAGGAGCTTCTTTACATTGTATTTCAAAATAAATCTTTTGATCTACAGGAATAGGATATGGTAGAAAAGCATGATCTACTGGATCTTGATGCTCTGAATCTATAACAAAGGCATCATTATTATCTGGATCATATAATTGAGATGGGCCAAGGTTAGGTTGTATATAAGTATCTCTCAAATGTGGATTTGTAAGAGGTGCATACTTATTTTCTGTTTTGATATTAGCAAGGAAATCAGTTCCTATAGATCTTCTATTAGCATAGTAATAATCTACTTCATCATTACCAGTTGTAAATTGCACAGTACCTACAAGGTCTTTTTTCATTACATATCTATCAACGTAGTATTGGTTCATATCCCAATATCCTTCTGGTCTATATTTTAAAGGATACGTACCGAAGTTTATATTGCCAGATATATTAGCATATACTTTAGATGCTATTGCGAAATAGAAATCACCATCTTCATTTAGATTGAATTCTCTAGGTCTAAAAGAATAGAATGGTTTACCATCTGAATAAATGGTAATTTGATTTCTTGTAGAGTTTACACCGACTCCAATAATAGTTCCTTTGATAGGAAGTCTGGATTTAGTAGTAGGAACTTTATAGTGCTCACTATAAGCGGTCTTGTTATATTGCTCATAAGTTTCGAAGTCTTGTCTTCTAGTATAATAGATACTACCTAAACTAAAATCAGTAGCAAATACACCAGAAGATGGTTCTTTATGTATACCTACATATAAAGGTAGGTGTCTAAATAAAGGATCCTCTTTGTACTCTGTAATCTCAAACTCAAAATATATATTTACATTCTTTGGAATTGGTTGGCTTGAGAGTATTAGAAATGGAGTACTGGCTGTGAAGAGTGTATCAGAGATCATATCTTCTCTATAAGTACTCTCATTATCATATGCGATAGGAGTAATCTTCATTTTGCTCATAAGTTATATTATCTCCTTTATATATAGTAAAATTTAAGTCGTATTAACAAAATGTTTGGGATAGGCGTTTTAATCGCCTATCCTTCTTTTTACTTATCTTTATTATTGAGAGCATCTATTGCTTCATTAATATTTTTAATATCAATTTCTATTCTTCTAATATCCTGCTTTATACTAGCAACCTCTTTACTAACTTCACTTAGAGTATAAGCTTTCTTTTTAGTTTTTACGAACTGTTTATGCATATCACTATTACGATCATTAATAGATCCTAATAGTTCTATAATCTGACGATTCAGTTGATCACTTTGTAAGTTTTTCATCTTTTCAAAGAAAATTGTTGAAATCAAAATTCCTATAATAAATACAACTGCTATCAATAAGATGATTGTATAATCCATCATCAAAAAATCCTTTACTTTAAATAACACATATGATATTATTAAAATGTAGACTAAGCCCAGCAGAAGGGCTGGAAACATCATAATAAAGTCTGAGTAAAGGAGGTAATACCTATTGGCTGAAGAAGTTAAAGAAGGCTTATTTAAGCAATTGTTTTATGAGGACGATACGTTTTCACTGACTCGTTTAATAGCCTTTTTAGGCTATCTAACTTTTATGATTGGTTCACTCTATCTATTAGTTAATAATATAGATTGGGGAGGATATCCAGTATTTGCTACTTATACAGGAGCTGTTGGGGCAGCTATGCAAACGACTAATAAATTTATTAATAGTAAATATAATAGTCCTACTGGATCTTATGGGCCTGAAACTACAGGATCCGTTCCTAGTATTAATGAACAATCTAATACTAAAAAACAAATTGATCCTAATATAGGATCAAAATGATCTGATATATTTATGAATATCAGCTACTAACTAAAGGGAAGGTTTAATACCAAATAAGACTAATAATGTTTTACTAGATGCTATATTTCTCATAAATATATCTTATAATTCTCTCATAATTTAGAAATGGAGGACTCATAGATGTAATTATGGAGTATCTTGATAATCAACTCTTGCTAGAAGTTACAATCGCTGAGATATTTATCTGTTTCTTTTTTGCCTCTATGGGCTTTAGCTTGAGAGAGCTTATTATTAGAAGAGGGTCTGATAAAAGGAATAATAAAAAAGCCTTTATAGAATCTATTGTAGTTATAGGATTTGCAGTAGTAATCTCATTAATGATAAACCCATTTATTACAGATTACTCTAAGAGATTAGTTGCACTCCCTCCATTTATACTTGGTGTAATTGGTATGGACTTTGTTAAACAATTATTATCCGTAAACTCTCTATTCAATCTTATAACCCGAGCATTTAAGGTGTTCGGGTTGTTTCAAGGCAGAGAGGTTAAAGATGATGATGATGAGGATAAAGAGAATAAGAAGCCTAATGTAGAAGGGGATGCTTGCCCTCCTTCTTCTGAAAGCAAAGCTTATAAAGAAAATCCTTTTTTAACTATGAGCCATGATGCTTACGGAGATTCTATTAGGAAAGAAGATTACAGTATAGATAAATATACTGTTCTTCACTTATTAGAAAATTCTATTAATAATCTTAATCACGATATAGAGTTTATCAAATCAACTTATTATCGTACACATGATCACAAATCTTTTTTAGAAATGTATGTGGAGATTGAGAAACAGTATACGACAATTAGAGATATCACCTCCTCTGTAGATGACGTCCCTTTAATCATATCTAACAAAATTGTAGAACTAGTAAAGAAAAAAATAAAATTAGATGAGTTCTATAAGTCTGAAGTTATTGCTTCGATCCATTCCGAATATGAGGAAGAATAGGAGTTTTCTACCTTGAGACCTGTCAGAGCTCATCTGACATTATTATAATTATTTTGCCTCAAAGTGCCAAAATTTGATGCATCAAATAATTATATTAATATATTAATATACTTTTTTATAGGAGGTAAGTCCATATGTTTCCTAACGATTTATGGATCGTTGATCCTTATAAAGGAAAATTGATGACAGTTGTCAATGATGTACCATCCGAAGTAATTCAAATCGAATCTTCTTCTGATGTAACTCATCTTTCTACTACTGTGAAAACGACAACTGTAAACACGACTACTACGAAATATGATGGCACTGTAGAATCTAATGAAGAATCTACTGTTGAAACTACTCGTACTGGTAACTTGGCTAATACAGCTTTAGAACCATCTTCTGTAATGGTATCCCAAGACCGTGTAAGCGTATTCGTTGCTTCTCGTTCTAAAAACTGTGTTTACCACTACAAGAAAAGCTCCCAAACTGGCAAGATGGAATTATTCCAAAAAATTGCAGTAGGTATGCAACCATTTGCAATGTGTGAAGACCCTCATGGTAACGTTTACGTTGCTAACTATGGCGACAATACTGTATCCAAAATTGAAGTTCCATCTTTCAAAAAATCTTCTGCAGTTGCTGGTGAAGAAGGTCAAGATAAAGTAGTTAAAACTATTTCTGTATCTGCTGGTCCTCGTGACTTGGTATCTGATGAAGATGGTGCTATCTGGGTTGCTTGTTACTTGAGCCATAAAATTGACTCTCGTACTGGTGCTGACTTGGGTGGTATTGTAGCTAAAATCGTTAATGATACTGTAGTTGATTCCATCACTGTAGGTCTTAACCCAGCAGCTATCACTTGTGACGAATCTAATACTATTTGGGTAGCAAACTCTGGTTCTAACACTGTATCCCGCATTGTTAAATCCAAGAAAATTGCTGATTACCAAGTAGGTGCTCGTCCTATGGCATTGGTTTGCGACTCTTACGGCAACGTATTTACTGCAAACTATGATGCTGATACTGTAACAGTTATCGAAACTTCCACTAAAGCTATTGCTACTGGTAACAATGTTACTACTATCCCTGTAGGTGATGGCCCTAATGCTATTGGCGTAAATATGGAAGATGATATCTATGTAGTTTGCGGTCTTGAAAATACAGTTCGTAAAATCGTAGATAAACAAGTAGTTTCCGTAATCGCAGTATGTGACTCCCCAGTTGCATTTGGTGACTTCACTGGTTGTGCTGCTTACAATACTCAAAACGTAATGGCTAAACCTGAAAAAGGTACAACTGATGAAAAAGTACAAGCTGCTTTAGATAAAGTTAAAAACTGCGAAACTGCTGTAGCTGATATGCAATCTAAAGTAACTCAAGCAGTTGCTGACGTTGCTGAAGCTAAAAATTCTGCTACTGTTGCTACTGACAAAGCTAAAGAAGCTATGGATAAAGTAACAGAAGTTAAAGAATCCTTGGCTAATACTGATGGCCGTGTAACAGCTGTTGAAGGCACTCTTGAAACTACCAAAGCAAAAGCTGAAGAAAATGCTACTGCTATTGAAGGTATCAAAGAAGCCGCTCAAACAGCTAAACAAGCTGCAGATGCTGAAGCTGAAAAAGTAGCTACTTTAGAAAAACAAGTTAAAGAATTATCCAAACCTAAATTGGATGTAACAGTTACTGCATCTGAACCAATTGAAGGTTCTACTGATACTAAAGTTACATTTACTATCGGTAATAAATCTGTAACTCCTACTCAAGCTCCTACAGTAAAACTTCAAGATGTAGAAACTCCTGTTACTACAACTAAAGTATCTGAAGGTGTATTCTCTGCAATCATCCCTAATGCTAAATTAGGTTCTACTGTTAAATTTGTAGTAGCAGTAGATGCTGAAGAAGAAAACAACTTGTCTCAAGATGTTTATGTAGAATCCTTGGCTGGCTTGGCTGACAAATTCACAGTATTCAACTGTGGCTTTGTAGCTATCGATAAAGCTAATGCTATTCAATGGGATACTACTCAAAATGCTCCTGCAGCTGACTTCTTCAATACAGTAACTGGTGGTGCTGAATGGAAATTCAATTCTGACTCCAAATCTGTTGAATCCAAATTTGTTCCTATGGCAACTGGTAAGAAATTCTTCTATATTGCTGCTGAAGCAAATTATGTAGCTGCTCATACTGATTTGACTCAACGTTTATTCTTAAATAAATTCAAACCTGTATTTACTGAAGCTACAACTCCAACTTCTGGCACATTAGCTGGTAAGAAAGTATTCGTATTCGAATTATCTGAAGCTACTGGCGTATTGGTTGAATATGCTAACCTTGATTTCTAATAATTAATTTATCATATTCTCATGGGAGGAAAGGTGATCCTTCCTCCCATTTAATTAAATAAAATTCATATTTCAAATATAGAAAGGAACCTGATTATGTCTAATAAAAAAGGCGTTCAAGTAATTGCTCCTTTTGTAGCTCCTGAAGGAACTCCTGTTGCATATGTATCTGACATTGCTGGTGCTCATAGAGTAGTTGCTACTAAAGCAGATCTTATTGCCATTCCTGCAGACCTTTTAGAAGTTGGCATGACAGCATTTGTTAAAGATGAAGGCAAAGAGTATCGTTTAGAAACTAAATCTGAAACTCCTGTTACTTCTGATTGGGCTAGTGCTGCTCCTTCTGTTGCAGATATCAAATTTAATGAAGATAAATCTTTAGCTGACGTATTAATCACTAAAGACGAAGTTTCTACTAAAGTTAATGATGCTGTAACTGCAGCTGGTGAAACATACCAAACTAAAGAAGATGCTTTGGCTGCAAAAACTGCTTTAGAAGAATCTATTCATGCAGTATCTACTGCAGGTTTGTCTGAAGAAACTAAACAAGATATCCAAGCTGCTAAAGACGCTGCTGCTACTCTTGCTGGTTTCCAACAAACTTTGGATCAAACTAAAACTGAATTAACTCAAAAAGTTGAAGAAGCTAAACAAGCTGCTTTGACTCAAGAAGATAAAACTGCTATTGCATCTATTGCTGATGTAAAAGCAACAGCTGAAGCTGCTAAAGCTAAAGCTGAAGAATTAGAACCTAAAATTACAACTAACAAAGAAGCTTTAGATACTTTGAAAACTAAAGTAGATGCACTTCCTGATTCTGATGCTGTAGATACTAAAATCTCTACTGCTAAAGAAGGTATCAATGCATCTATTGACTTGGTAAAAGAAAGTGTTGCTGCTTTAAAAACTGTTGTTCAAGGTTCTGAAGATGGTACTACTAAAGGTTTAGATGCTAAACTTACAGAAGCTAAACAAGAAGCTGCTGATAACTTAGCTGCTGCTAAACAAGCTTTAGAACACTCCATTGAACAAGCTGCTACAGCTGGTCTTCCTGAAGAAACTAAACAAGATATCCAAGCTGCTAAAGAAGCTGCTACTAAACTTACAGAAATTACTTCTAAAGTTGATGATGCTGTATCCAAAGCAACTGATGCTGATACTAAAGTTGGTACTTTGGGAACCAAGGTTACTGCACTTGAAACTTTCAAAACTGATGCTGAACCTAAATTAGCTGCAATAGATACTGTTAAAGAAGCTGTAGATACTTTGAAAGATACTACAGTTCCTGCTATTGATACTCGTGTAACTGCTTTAGAAGGCAAAGCTGCTCCTACAGATTTCACTGAAGGTCAAAAGACTAAATTAGATGAAATCCTTACTGGTAAACATTTTGTAAATGCAGATGATATCGACAATGCTAAATCTGAACTTAAAAATGAATTAGCTACTCAAGAGTCTGTAAACCAACTTACTAACCAAACTCTTACAGCTGCTGAAGGTAAAGTTAATGAAGCTAAAGAAGAATTGGAAGGAAAAATCACAGAATTGAAAAATACTGTAGATGGTATCCATGTTCCAGACACTTCTACATTAGCTACTAAAGTAACAGTTGATAAAATTGTTACTGGTTTATTGATTAAAGATATCAAAACTTATGCAACTTCTAATGGCGATAAAGTAATTGCTATCAAATTCAATACAGAATTGGTTCCTCATATAACTGTACCAATAGGAGGAGGGGAAACTTTCTATGAATTAACAGATACTTATCATGAAGGCGCTATTACATCCGAAATGCTAGCAGCTAATCCAGATGAAAAAGGTTATTATAAAGTAACCTTACCAGCTGCTAAACTTGCATCTGGAGATATCCTTTTAAATCTATTAAATTTGGTTTACCATAGCAGTGAATTTGGTGATTTGGCTACAACATTATCTTATAATGGTACTGAATTTGCTGAAGAAGAAGTTGCTGTTAATAGTAAGGATAAATATATTGTAGTAGTTGAACAAAATGAATACAGAACAGGTGAGACTAAGAAAAAAATCACTCCTATCAAATTGGTTGATGGTGTAAATGATTATAATTTCAAAGTTAAATTGCCTGCAGGTGGTCCTACTAATATTAACGTATTATTTGGTACTGTAGATCCTGCAACTGATCCAGAATTTGCTGATTTGCCAGCATGCATGACCATCAATGGTCAATATGGCCAATTCGGAACAACTGATATTTATAATTCTGATTTGGCACCATATGCTGCTGATGAACTATATGATCCAAAAAATAATAATGAATACTTGAAATACCAAGATGGTACAAAAGTTAAATTCAATGGATATAAGCTAAAAACAGAATTGACTCCAGATGGTCAAAACGATACTTATATTGTAACTTACCATAGACCTGTTAATCACGGCTAATTAAAACCCAATGATGTACAAGGAGAGTAATTCTCCTTGTACACATCTTATTAATGGCTATGAATATAAAATATAAGTTACGATTTTTATATATGGAGGTGTTACTAACTTATGGCTCTAAATGACAATACGTTTGTTATGTCGGTTAATAACCAAAAAAACCTTATTGAAAATAAAGGTAGCCTTCCTGTAGCAGATAGTAATGAAATCAATGGTGGTAGAATGATTGTTTCTACTACTGTAGAACGTAATCAAATTGTACCTACAAAGCGTAAGGTTGGTATGGAGGTATATGTTTTAGAAACACAAACTCCATATATATTACAAAATAATGATATTACTAAACAGGCTACTACTGATAATGATTGGATTGTTTTAAAGAATGAATCTTCTAAATCTTCTGATAAACTAACCACTCCTAGATTAATTAATGGTGTTCCATTTGATGGTACACAAGATATTGAATTTACATCAGAAGCTTATACTGCTAGAGAAATTGTAGATTTATTTGATGATGGCAAAGTTACTATTAAAAGATCTTATGATTTATTATTACCTAGATTTGCCACAAGAATCTATAATAGAATTACCGAAGAGAAATCTACTCTTGGTGAAGATAATGTAAAAAGTCTAGTAGTTAATACTGGAGATACTTTGGTTGTAGATGTATATGACATGATAAAATCCATTAAAATGCCTTTATACCAAACCTCTTATGAAACTAATAAGGTTAATAATAAAATGAGCGATTTCAAACTTGCTCTTATTTCAGACCAAGGGACTACCGTATCTTTAGGATCGGAATTCCCAGCTGCAATTACTTCTACTTATACTCTTAAAGATACTTTCACATCTGGTATCTCTATGAGTTGTATATTTGAAGATAATAGAGTTTCTTATTTCAATATTCTTAGAAAAAGAAATATGTCAGAAGCTTTACAAGAAATTAGAGTTGTTCCTCAAGGCACTTCTACTTTAAATATCACTGTTGCATTTAAAATTAATGGTGGTAATCTAGAAGATTCTATTGGTTTCTTTATTGCCATCCCTTATAAAACTGATGAGACTAATGTCACTAAGTTTAAATATAAATATGCTAAACTTACAAAGAACAATCCTGGTTCTTTAGTATATGAAGGTAAAATTACTGGTATTACTGGAAGTTACTATAACTTCTTAGAAAATACAGATGGAGAATTAGACAACTTTGCTGTTCCTATCACTATTATATCTAAAGACAGTGAAGTTACCCCTGCCTTAAAAGCTCTTTAATAGTACAAGAAAGGAAAGAGTAAATGAAATTAATTAGTTTAGAGAATCTAAATTATGCTCTAGGTTTGATTAGTGCTAAATTTACTTCTCAAGCAAATACATTTGTATCTGCTTTAGCAAATAAAGTAGATAAAGAAACTGGTAAAGTTTTATCTTCTAATGATTTTACTAATGAAGCTAAATCAAAATTAGAAGATATTGATACAAAATCTGCTGGGATTGAAAATATTACTATCTCTGAAGAGGGTGTAATGACAATAAAAAATATTCATGGAGATGAAGCTAATAAAGCAAATGTAGATGTATATGCAAAAATTGCAAATAAATTAGCCACTCCAAGATCTATCAATGGAGTACCATTTGATGGTAGTGAAAATATTGTTATCAATGCTGGTGGTACAAATGATGTTCCTTGTACTGAAGTGGAAATCAAAGAATTATTTGGCAATGCCAGTCCTAGTAGCAGTTCTTCCTCTTATACGTATATGGCTCCTATGGATGACAATTTATAACAAGAAAGGGTTAAATAAATGGCTGTTAAAAAAGATACAATCGTATTCAGTACTTTAACCACTCCAGATCCTGCTAATGATTCATTTCCTATTGTTGTTGATGAGGATATTGCTGGTGGTTTGAGAACTGTTCAACATAAATCTGATATGCTAAGCATTCCAGAAGAACGACGTAAGGTTGGTATGGAAGTGTACATTGTTGGGGATCAAAAGAAATATAGATACACAACAGAAGTATATGGTCCTACAACAACAATAGATGCTTGGACAGAGATTAAAGAAGGATCAACAGAAAATACTCCTACTTTTGAAACTGTTAATAATAGTGAAATTGTTTTTCCATAATTAGAAATTATAACTTTATAAGAAAGAGGTATATGAATGGCTAAAGTTGTTAGTCTTGATAATTTAAAGACATTCCTAGCAGAACTTCGTAAACTATTTGTAGTTCAAGAATCTGGTAAGGTATTATCTTCTAATGATTATACTAATACAGAAAAAGATAAGCTTGCTACAATCGAAGCTTCTGCTCAAGAAAATAAAATCGAATCTATTACAGTTGGTACCAATGTAGTTCCGATCGTTGGTAAAAATGTAACTATCGATACAATGCCTACAGCTGATATTAAAGCATTGCTTCAACGTATTCCTAAATTTGATATTCAAGTAGTTACTGAATTGCCTACACAAGACATCAGTGCTTCTACTATTTATCTACACAAAAACCCTAGTGAACAAAATCAAAACTTATATACAGAATATGTATACGTTAATAACTCTTGGGAACAATTGGGTGCTCAAACTGTAGATCTAACAAATTATGCATTAAAGTCTGAAGTCAAAACAAAATTGTCTGAATTAGAGAATGATGCTGGGTTCGTTAAGAAGACAGGCGATGTTGTTTCGACTTACAAAATTGAAGATAAAGGTGCTGGAACAACTTTATCTATCTCTAAAGCAGATTTAAATACATCTAGTGTATATAAAATCGATCTTGATGGTAGTGAAGGACAAGAGTTTAATCTAGATCTTCCTAAAGATTTGGATGCAGGTATGCATACAGTCTATGTCGATGCCATCTGGAATAAGAATACTCTTAAAATGTCTCAAAATACAGTAGTATTTAGTAATGAATTGAGATTCCCAACACTCAAAAGATTTAATGATGATGCTGCTAATACTGTTGGTGAAGTTGTATTTAAATTTGTAACTTTTAATGGTGGTACAACTTGGTTATGTGAACGTTGTGATCAATATTACATTGCGGTTAAAGTATTAACTCCTACTAATGGTAGTATTACACTCAATGGTGTAACTTCTGCACACAATAGATTTAGAGTTGGTAGTAATGTAACTGTTGCTGCTAGCGCAGATCCTGGATATTCTGTAGCTGAGTTGCATGTATCTAGTGAAGAAGACTCTGACCAACCAAATGTTTAAAAATTGATGACATATAAGAGGGTGGGTTAATTTCCACCCTCTATATTTTATCCTTGTAAAAGTAAGTAAGGGGAGGTATTAAGTAATGTTAGGTTTGACAACAGTTGCTAAATACAAATCTTTAGAGCGAAGAGTTAAAGAATTAGAAAATCTTAATTCTAGTTTATTAGAAGATAAGGCTCGTAAAACTAATCGTATTGAAAAATTAGAGAATCAAAAAAGAGATTTAATTGAAGAAAATAGTGCTCTTAAATTATCTATCCAAGAAGTAAATGAGTTTAATCTAAAACTTCAAGAAACACTTAATGAACTCAATAAGAAATGTGAATCTCTTGAGTCTAATCTAAAAGAATTGGAAAGTGGTTTACAAAGACAAGTAAATGAATACGATAAAGCTATCAAAACAATCTCTGAATTGACAGATAAGGTATCTGAACAAGAAGGCCAAATTGAAGCTCTAAAAATTCAATTAAATAATAAGGAAGAAAAAACTCCTATTATTAAAAAACCTATCACACCAGTTAAACGTAGAACCAGTGTTAAAATTCCTAAACGTAAAGTAGTTGCAAAGGCTGAGGCAGCTAATTCTAAAAAGAAAAAGGCTTCAACTAAAGCTAAGAAACAATAAAGTAATCTAATAAGATTAGAACCGTTTATTGTTTAATCATATAGGAAGGAAATCATAATGCTTGGATTATATAGTGCAACTCAATATAGAGCACTAGAATCTCAATATAAAAAAGCTGATAAATTGGCAAAAGAGTTACAAGCTAGAGTTAATGACTTAGAATCTAAGGCAGAATCTTCTAAATTGCTAGTAGATTATAATGAATTAAAGATTAGCCATCAAGCACTTATAGCTAAAGAAGCTATTGAAGCTAAAACTATTGAGACTTTAGATGCAGCTGTTCAAGAATATAAAACTAAGATTGCAGCTTTATCTTCTGATACAGGGGTTTCTGTAAAACCAAATATTGAATCTAAAGAAAAGATTACTGATATTGCTAAAGAGGTTAATAACTATAAAGAAGAAATTAAATCTCTTCAAGATAAAATTATTTCTCTTAGTAAAGAAAATGAAAATATCAATAATCTTTATACATCAACATCTGCTAAGCTTGAAGCATTAAACAAGAATTCAGAGTCTTATCAGCTTACTGCTGCTAAATCTGAAAAGCGTAGTAGAGAATTAGAAGAGATTAATAAAAATCTATCTAAATCACTTAATGATCTTAAACAAGAAAATGAAAACTTGTCTAAAGATAAAAACATTTTAAATACTAGAGAAGCTACTTTTAAAAATCGCATTGCTGAATTAGAAGCAGAGAATGAAAAGCTTCGTAGTGAAGCAAAGAATGCTAAAACAATTGATACAACAACCTCTACTGTAGATTCTTCTAAAGGAGAAGTTGTTACTATCAGAGTTAAAGAAAGCAAAGATTCTTCTGTAGTATTTAAAGCTAATGGCGAAGTTATTAAAGACTTCGTTCAATTTTATAAAGGATCTTCTGTTACAATTGAATGCTATAAAGATGGTAAACTCACAGATAGCTTTATTGTAGAAGAAAATTAATAGTCTTATTTATCGGAGGTTAGTATAGTCATGGTTAAAATTTTAGATAAAGTTGTTTTCAATAATATTAAAGATGAATTGATTGGTAATGTAAATGAAATCGTTACTAATGAATCTAAAAAATATTTCACTCGTTGGTTAAAGGAATCTGGTCTTCCTCAAATCCAAGAAATCGCAGATGTTTATATCAATAAACTAAAAGAAGATGCTTCTAAAGACACTGGTTGGTGTAAAATTCGTGATGGTATTGTTTTACCATTATGCATTACAATCACTTTAAACATCTTAAACTCTGTAGTTGGCAAAATTATTGAAAAAACTGATGATGTAAAATAACAACCAATCCATCAAGTATCTTAATTGATACTTGATGGGTTTTTGTGCTTTTTTGACAATAAGTAATGAAATTTAATATATTTAAAGAATAGTGGTGATAAAATGTTAGCTCTCCCAAAAGCTCCTAGAACTAAAGAGTTTAATGGAATGCTTATTGTAGATAGAGGTACAAAACAAAATAGAAATGCTATTTTAGATCCTACCTTACCATTCACTTTTGAAGGTATAATGAATAAAGTTAATGATTGGCACTTATGCTTGGTGCATCATAACGTAAATGAATCTAGAAAAGAAAAGAATATAAAATATACAGTTAAATTCTTCAAGGATGACTATACAAGAATCCCTGATATGATAAATGTAATCACACAATTAAGCTATCCTACTAATGATAGAGAATATAACAGTGATACAGCTATTCTTATGGGTAAAATCCCTGCAACCTTGACTGAATCATATATCGATGAACCATTCGTATCTATTCCACTTAAACTTATTAAGAAATTAGATTTTCTTGGAAATAATGATGCTGATGGAATACTCTGCTCTCTTCAAATAAATCCTTCTTCTAATGATGATATAGAAAAGGTATATTATAATATGGAATCATCTGGTTATGAAGATTCTAATACAGTAGGAGTATTTGAATGGATTATATCCGATCAAGAAAATGGTAAAGGTCATGTATATTATAGAAAGACTATTTATCTAAAACCAGATAACAATCCATATCCAGATATAGCTCCTGGATCTGATGAAGATGATGATGATTATGGTGCATAGGAGGTGATATAGAATGTTTAGAAGAAGAAAGTATTTTAGTATTATCAGATTTGATGATGAAGGAATGAAAGATGTTGGTCTTGGGAAAGATGGTTGGTCTAAACAAGGTTCTATATCCTTTTCTAATAATACTGCCATTCAAGATCCTTATATTTCTACAAGATTTAAATCTTGCTACTGTATGAATGAAAATTCATATTATCGTAATACAGAAGAATTTAAACTAGAAAAGGATCAAATGTTTTCAATCTCATTCTGGTTTAAATTACATAATTCCGCTATTATAGATTTTGATAATAATAAGAATTCATTTATTCCTGGTGTTGAATTTACGGATGAGAATGGTAATAATATCAAACTTATTCCTGCATATCATGGGTCTGTAGAAGGAAAACCATCTGCAGCATTAGTTATCAATGATAAATTAATCTATGATTGTCCATATACTCCAGATAATGAGTGGCATAATATTTTATTCTCAAAAGGTAAACTAGATATAGAACGTTTCTTCCTAGATGGCAAAAAATGGTGGGAATATAATGATAGACATAATTTTGGTAGGATTTTAAAGGATATTAAGTTCGGGAATCCATATGGCGCGCCTAAATCTGGTTCATATGAATATGAATTAGACCAATTACAAATCTGTAATGATGGGACCTACACTGATAACTTCGAAATGGTCGATATAAGACAAACTGTAGAAAGATTCCCTCCAGTGGCTGTACAAATGCCAGATGATGAGACTAGAGTAGAACCAAAATTTGTATACGGTGCTCCATTTAATTATAATGCCAATCATACTAGATGGGATAATGTGGTTGATAATGTAGAAATTACAAGACCAGTATATTTTAAGAAATCTAGTACTGCCGAAATGGAAATGATGGAAAAGATTAGATTTGAAGAAGATAATGAAGTAGCTCATAGCAATTTTAAATATTATAGTTATCCTGAAAAAGACGAATAAATAATGGGTAGAGTCTTAATGACTCTACCCACATTTTAATGATTATTCTAATAGAAATTAAAAGTTATACCATTGGTTGGTCTTCTTCCTCTTCTCCCCAATCTGGTACCAAAGAAGTCATAGTATCTGACCCATGTCCAAATGTATAGAATGTAGGATGAATGTAGAAAGGATCAACTATTTCATATTGACCAGGAGTCAGGCCAGCTCTGCCAAAATCGAAATTTTCAGGAACGTTCTTTAGCTTCACATCTGTGAGATTACTGCAAGATGTAAACATACCATCATAAGTTTCAATACTTGATAAGTCTATTACTCCATGAATTTTCTTTAAATTGCTGCATAGACCAAACGTATTTTCCATATCTTTAATTTTAGAAGTATTCCAAGTAGAAATATTGATTTCTTCTAAACTTTTACAATTAAAGAAAAGAGAAGAGAGACGTTCTAAACTAGTGATATCCCAAGTAGTTAATCCTTTAATAGCTCTAAGAGATATACATCCTGAAAAGAAAGCATCTATAGATTTTATACGATTAGTCACCTTTAAATTGTTAGTAACATCGCACCATCTTAATTTTTTGCAATTTATAAAGAATCCAGCTACCGATTTAGCATGAGAAATAGTTACACCATCATTGGCTCCAAATATTGGCTCAATGGCTTTCCATGTCATACTTTCCATATTTGCAAATGGGCACATAGATGTATAATCTTCATCTTCTGTAAGATAATAATATGGTTCTTCATGTAATTTAAATGCATCTTGATCATCTTTTATTTCTTTATAAATAGCTTTAAATTTAGCATTCAATGGGTCTTGTGGTTCTGAGAATTGAACAGAGTCATCAAATGGGTTTTTAACTGTCTTATAGTTCTGTATGTTATACATACCCCAATAACCACTGCCCTTAATAAGTCTATCTTCTGAAGGTTCTTTTTCTTTTACTTTATTAAATATAATATATTCTTGATCTCCACCATTAGTAGGAGATATAGTAAACGAATTATTATTTTCTGATTTCATAATTCCCCCATATATTAATAATCTGTGAGATCTATAGGAAGATGTTTTACAAATTCTTCATACAATAAGAAATAACCATAAGGTCTAGATTTGAAAGCTCCAGAGAAGCAAGCTAATTTATAAGTTTTACCAGGAGTTACACCTATAACATTATATGCATCCCCACCGTATCTATGTACTTCTGGAGGTACTTTCCAATTAGAGTCAATATATTTGATCTTATTATGGTCAAACCATTTAGTCATAGTATTGTAATTAAATATAGCAGTACCACTATATCTAGCGCCTATACCGCTAGCTTTACTAATTCTATTATTATTTATATCATTCAATAAAAGGTTTCTGTCATTTTTATAAAGATCTAAAACCCTTTCTCCAGAATTCTGATCCCATTGTTCATCAGATCTGTAATGCCAGCTATAAATAACTAATAGTCTATCTATTCCATCAGGTATTGTAACATCTTTTATTCTCCAGTATCTATTATCTCTAGTATCCAAATCGCTATAATCTGCATTCCAAGGAATTAATGCATTCACATATGTTTTAGGAGTAGCTTTGGTAGCAGATACTGTAGCTGGAGCTGTAATAGTAGCACTAGTAATATTTAACCTTCCTGGATTATATCCTTCTGATGCTTTAATAGTTGCCGTAATGTCTTCTCCATGGACAACCCAAATATCACCACTTGTATAATCTTTGCCATTATAATGGACTGTAATGGTTTGATGATCTGATTGAATTATATTTACCTTATATTTAGGAAGGTAATTGAGAGTTATACCATTACCTTTATCAAATAACCATTTAGAATAGTCTTGTTTAAATATTTTAAGATTTTTACCTGTAATATATAGAGGCTCTATTTCATCACCCTTTAAGTAGATATTTATATGCTTACCATTAGGACCTTCGAATAGATCTTTTCTTAATTCGGCACCTTTATAATCTAATATTCTTCCGTTAATCCATTTAGTGATTTTTTTCTTAACAATGCCTCTACTTATAGGACGTTTGAATCTTGGCACTAATGAATCAACTCTAGGACTTAGATTAAGCACTTCTAGGTTATATCTGGATTTGATATCTCTGGAAACTTTATGAATATTATTTGATATATCAAGGATATCTTTCCTTTGAACAAGTTTACCATTAACAAATACAGCCATCAGATTCTTATTAATGTTTCTATCAATTTCATATTTATTGAAATAAATATATCCACTCATAGGAAGTTCTGGAATAGCTTTGTTGTACTTGGTGCCAGTATAGAAGCATATGATATCGATATCATCACGAAGATTAATCATTATATGATCTTCAAATTTGATATACCCTCTATAGATATTAATACTATAATCTTTTCCAGGAACTAATGCTTTTCGATTTAAAAATACTTTAAATCTTGTTCTAAGATCTAGCATAGCATAATATGGAGAGTCGATATCATATTTCCTAATACCCTCTTCACCTACTATATGAAGGTCCATTTTTTGAACAGCATATTGTCCTTTATTATGACAGAATGTGAACTTAATATCATCCTCTTCTGTAATACCAAATGGTACTGCATTTTTAATACGGATAGTTCTTTCATTGATTCTGTCATAATAAGCTTGAGGAATAAGTCTTCCTTCATTATCACTAATGAAGAATTGCATTTCTGTAAACTGTTTATAAGGGAATGGAATTTCAATATCTAATACAGCATTATTAGGAGCTACAGAGATACTACAAAAGAATTCTTTTGGATCCATCTCTGCTTGTAATACTGTTATTACAACCTTACCTTCAAAGGATTGAGTATTACCACCAGTAATAGTTGCTGTATCTGTGAAAGCTGGTCTATCAGAAAATAGTTTACAGTCTGGATCACCATTTATAAATGAAGATCCACCACCACCTCTAATATCACCGCCTCCACCGCCATTCCATCCTGCACCACCACCAGGAGCGCCGCCATGAACTCTATCGGTTAAGGAATCACGTTTACCATGTCCTCCATTAAATGGAAATCCATTAGATTCGGGAGTAATGGTAAATGTAGAGAATTTATCTAAACTGCCACCAAGACCAGGTTTGTCTTGAGTACCTGGCTGACCAGCATACCCATATCTATACCAGCTATCTTTACCGTCATAATCTATATTACCATTAGCAGTAGATATTGATTTTCCTGAATATCCACCACCATCATAACCTTCAAGATAAATGGTATCATTTTTATAATCTATATAATCAGTACCACCACCACCGCCAGCAGCGATCATGATAACACTTTCTTGATCATCTTTTTTTAATGAAATACCAGTGGAGCCACCACCACCATACCCCATCATCTTAGAGAATTCAGGATATCTTGAATCCCCACCTTTACCAAATCCAAGACCACCAGATCTACCATTTGGTAAACAACCAACAGTAAGAAATAGAGATTGTATTTTTCTTGTATCTAATATACCAGTAGTATAACCACCTCTAGATCCTGTTTTATTATCACCACATAATGAACCTGCTCCATAACATTCTATTTTTATAGAGAGAATCCCAGTCAAGTCGAACTCGACTGGGATACCATTATTTTGGTTGAAAGTGAATACTGTTTGGCCATTATTTTTTTCGACTACACTAGCCATGTGTACTCCTTTCAAAAACTATAAATAATTAACTCTTGCATTTGGTGCACCCCATGGAGCATTTTCTATAGAGTCAGAAGATAGATCAGATACATGGGATTTAGGATATTCTGCAATGTTAATAACTCTCAAGTTAGGGCAATTAGCAAATGCATTTCTCCCAATAGTTTTAACAGATGCCGGAATAGTTATTTCAGTTAATTCATCTGATCCAAATGCATAGTCAGCGATATATTTTAGACCCTTACCTTTTTTACCAAGTTCTGGTTCAACGGCTGGTTCTATAACAACTTCATTCAATTTATCGCATCCATAGAAAGAATATTCTAAAATAGATTCGATAGAATTAGGAATTACGACTCTAGTTAATTTTGAAGCACCTTTACATACTCCTTCTTCCATAGTCGTAACTGTAGAAGGAATAGATAATTCATTTAAACCACTGTTAGCAAATGCTCCACTACCAATAAACCATAAGTTTGGTTTTAATGTAAGAGAGGATAAATTTGTACAATTCTTAAATGCTGCAGGAAGGATTTTCAATACTGTATTCTCTAATTCTAATCTATTTATAGAATTAAATCCATAGAATTGATAGGATTGAATATTTCTAACGCTCAAAGGAACATTAACCTCATTAATGGTTAATCTATTCTCTGGAGTATTATCCATAATATAGTTTTCTGAATTTTTATCATAAGTTATTCTTATATTATTAGAAGGCTCAAACGCATTATCTGCAACTATAGCATCTTCTGCAATATATAAGTTCTCTAAGAATTTAAACGCATTCTCTTCTACTTTCATATTAGGAACCAATTTAATAGTTTTTAATTTAGGAGTAGCAGCAAATGCATATGAACTTACACGCTTATTATTTTTATCAAATGCAACGTATGCTAATTTAGTCATACCTCTAAACGTATAAGGAGTAATAGTTTCTAAAGATGTAGTAGGCTCAAACTTAATAGCAACTATATCGTCATTATCCGTAAATACAGAATAGAAGCTGCTATCTGCATTAAGTTTAGTATGAATAGAAACTACGTTATTTGCTATTAATACATATTTAGCCATATCAGGAAGTTTGTAGAATGTATCTACGTCTTTACCGTCTAGATTAGGACTAACTTTGTACCAATCTACATCTAAATCTTCAATATCACCATTGATATCTTTAATATATGGATCTTTATAATAGATTTGCAAATCACCTGATATGAAATCTAAAGATATAGGATATTCTCTAATATAGTTTAGATTACCTTCGATGATAACCCTTGTATACCAATTAGATAAATCTTCCATATATTCTAGATTGCCATAGATAATATTCTGTGTGAAATCTAATGTCTTACCAGCTAATACTGGTTTAGCATACATTTCGTCGAACCAAATATCATCATGATCTCTTTTCATATCAAATAAATCATATGGTCCTTCTATTCCATCTTCTGCTGCAGATACTTTCTTCTTATAGAAATAAAGAACTGTAGCAGTCTTACCAGCAGCAAATTGTCTATCATTCTTATATTGAGGAATGATAACATTTTCTTTTAGTTTATATCTTTCTGGATTTATGAAGGTACCATTGATGAATAAAGCGATATTATCTGGACTTAGTTTCATATTATCAATATACCAACTTGGTATAGAAATAATAGTTTTAGAAGTAATAGGAAATTCTATCTTTTCAAAATCTACCCTCTCAGTAAATCCTCCTTTAGCTTCTATATCATCTACTGTAATAACAGTTAGAGTTCTACCAGCTTCTAGATAATATTCTGGTTGGGTAAGAATTAATGTTTTTGTTACAGAGTCATAAGCATATCTTTCACTCTCATCAAGAGAAAGACTACCAGCAAATGCTAAGAATTTAGAATTATATCCTATATCTTGTGGAAGTTCAAATGTAACTTGTTTTTCCTCAGTAGCAGTAACTTGTTGTACTCTAATATTGAATCTTAAATTCTCAGAAGTATTTTCTTTATATTCTTCAAGAACTCCAATATTATTGAATATCACCATCACATACTGAGCATATCTAGCATGTCTTATATCCACTGGATCTAATAATTGAATTTTATTATTATCGATCAATTCATATCTAGATGGATCTATATATGTGGAGTTACCAAATAATAAGAAATTATCCTTTGTTAATTTATAGGATTTGAATTCAGGCTTGAATTCTATCAATCCAGAATTAGTACCACCATCAGCATAAGAATAATTGAAGGTGATTCCAGAGTTTTCAAGTTTATTATCCTCAGTATACTCTCCATCAACTTCAAATTCAGATCTTACATATGGGAATACGAATACTAGATAATCCATAGAACTTTCAGTTCTTTGAAGTGCTCTGGTCTCATATAGAGTAATAAAATCAGCATCTTCAGATAAAGTATACTGTTTTCTTTTATCTAGATAAATACCATCTTTATTAAATACAAAGAAATATTTATTTCCTCTAGGATAAGATTTATATGGATAAGGAACCCTTACAACAGTCTGATTATTCTTTTCTGCATATACTACTTTGGAACTCATATAAACGTCGTGATTATATGGAACGTGAGTAAAGTTGTCATCACACTCAATATAGAATACGTCTACATAATCCCCTTCTTTGAAAGTACTTGCAGAATAAACCCTTTTATATTTAACACCATTTGTGAAGTTAGGTGCTATAATCTTATAAATAGAATTATTCAATAAATGACCATTTTTGAAGATAATATATCTTTTAGTATCCCAACCAGATTTGAATTCATCTTCTAAAGAAATATAGTTAGAGTTTCGCTCTATATTAAATCTCTTATATAAGAATTGCCGTTTAGATCCTGCATATAATGGAAGATTAGCAGCATACTTATTATCATCAAATGTAATTTTTCCATTATCATCAATTACATATTTTAGAGGATATAAATGACCGCTAGTAACCTCTGCAAAGATTTGAATATCATCAAATTTAATACCAGTGCAATTATAGCAATGGCCTTTATATTTGCTTTCCAATTCTTTTACTAATTGGAAATCTGTAGTCTTTTGATTGTTCTTTCTAAGACTTTCTGGATCTACTGGTCCATCATATCTAATCTTTTCAACTACTGTAACTGATAATGGGAATTCAAGATCTTTATCCTGTTTATCTATTTCTAAACTACCATTGATTACATCATTACTTAAGTCATTCTTTGTATATTCAAAATCACCAGTAAGTAATGGATCTTCATCAATATAGTTTTGAAGAGTACCGTATTCTACTTGAATATAACATGGGTAATCCCCATTTTCTCTAACATTCAATGCTTGTTGTGTAGGTTGAATATTGTATCTATAAAACTCAGTATTTGCAGGATCAGCATTATTAGTAATATACCCATTAATAGCAAATACAGAGAATAAAGAACTTAAGCTATATTTGGGAAGTGTTTCAACTATAGGAGTTCTTTGTTCATCAGATCTATAGGTTACTACACATCCATCACCCTTTAGAAACTCAACTGTAAGTTCAAAGTTATTGATTACAGTACTACCAGTTGGAAAAGCATCTATGTTAGCCATTTTAGATAATCTAGGATAAGCCTTTTTTAGCTCATTTTCAAAATTATCTTTATCACCAGCTATAATATTTACTAAAGGAGTAGTAGTATATTTATCAAATATAGAAAATATACTAGTAGCCCCAATAGGGGAATCTATGATTGAAATATTATTTGGATCTCTTGTTGGTAGTCTGTCTAAAAATATTTGATTACATTTAAAAGTAATTTTTAAGACATTTTCATTTGGTTTTGGAATATAGACTGCCGATAGATCAAATAGAGTAGAAGAATTTATCTGAGTAGTAGAAAATGTTCTATCAGTAGTAGTATCTCCAGACCGTCTATCTCTTTCCCTCCAATATTGATATACAGGATAGGCTTTATTATGAATATCGGTAGAGTCATTTTCTATTTGAGCAAGGATAAGATCCTTGACCCCATCTATTTTTTTACGAGGATATGTTCCATCGAAATAACTATCTTTAAAAGGGATTGGAATTGTAACCACTTTGGTTACAAGTTTAGTGTACAAAAGCTCTCCCTCCTTATTAACAATAAAAAAGCGAAATTTATTACTAGTATGTACCCCTATACGAAATTATCGTATAGGGGTTTGATTGTAATAAAATTATGCTTTAGTAATTACAATTGGAACTTCGATCTTACATGGAATATCTGTAGGAGTAAAATCATAAGAAGGATCTACTTTACAATAGAATTCATAAGATTCGCCACTATTATCATTAGGATCTACATAATCCCATACATAGAGGTCTACATTACAATCTATATCAATCGGAGGTATATCAACCTTAACTTGGATTTGGGATGGGATATCTAGCGAGATATCTCTTTCATAAAGAGCCAAGCCTGGTTTAACTCTAATAGATGATACGATATCATAAGTTTTAGTCTTTTCTGGAACGATAACGATGGATTTAATATCTTTATTAGATACTTTTCCTGTCCTTACCTTTCCAATGAATTCTTGTGTATTATTATTGATATATAAGATTCTACTTTCTAGAGGTTCTAAGAAATTTACCATATTATGACAGCGAATAGATTCTAAAACATCCACACTAGATGTAGGTCTATATGTCCCATATACAAATCTACTAGTACCTCTAATAGTAAGCTCTTTTCCTGGATCGAATTGTTTTAATTTAATACCTTTATAATCAGTATTAGCTGTATCAAATTCTGACCCAAAGATTACTACGGTGCTATGAGAGTATGGAATAGTAAGATATACGGATTCGATAATCTTTCTATTTCTACTTAGCACAAATCTATATACATCATCAGAGTAGCTGATAGTTAGTCGTAAGTTATTTCTGTTTTCTATATCCTTTAAGTTGTAACTGAATACTGGGGTATGGGGATTTAAAGCATTCAATGAACGCTTATATTCCTCTTGATTGCCAATGTATAAGTTACAAAGAGGTTCGCCAAAGCCACTCATAACGGTGATAACATTGACAAGACCGTTCTTATTATTGTAATCGAAATCAAAATCTATAACTATACGACCAAGCTGTTCATTCCTTCTTGGTTTGTAAACACCTTTTACATCAATAAGAGCAGATCCGCGGAATCTATTCTTACCAAAGTATTCTTGCTTATCTCCATATTCCTTAAGATATAAGTCATTAATATCTTCTATACCAGTAGATTTTTCTCTCTCAAATGGCATAGGTACAATAATGTTTTTAGTTTCAGTAAAGATTTGTTCATTCTCACCATTTTTAAGTTTGGTTGGAGTATGAATTGTAACTCTATTTCCAGAATATGTTGTTTGGTCATACCATTCTGGAACAATGCCATTTAAGAAATAGATAGGATAGGTTCTATAATATCTGCTCTTAAATAAGTCACGTTCCATTTCATATGCAGTATCACCATTAGCATCTAAAGAAGATGCAGCATTTAATTTACCTATATCGAATGTAATTCTATCAGCAGTAGCTCTATCTTCATAAACCTTATCAAACTTAATTTGTTGATAACAGGCCATATAGTCTAGAGCTCTTGCAAGATTCTCACCATAATGCTTACTCTTATAATATCTAGTATTAAAATCAGACATTAGTTCTTTGAAATGATCATCCATTTCATAGAATTCTTCGAATAAAGCAATATAACCATTCATGAATGCATTATTAGTTGGATGAACTGCTAATGCTTCATTAGGTAGAGAGTCATCTAACCAGATACAACTAAAATAAGTTGGAACCCTTAGCATTGGTTCTCCAGTGTATAAGCATTTTATAATATTTCTATTATAAATCTGACCAAATAGATCAGGAATGTATCTGCCGTTTTGGTCAAATGCTACTAGATTATCTAAAGTTATTTTAAACTTCTTGTCAATAGTCATATCGTATAATATAAATCTACGACCAAGTGCAAGTTCTTCTTGAATAACTTTATATCTTACATTCGTAGGGTCATCATATTCACTTACTAATTTAAATAAGACAAAGACAGCATGCTGTCCTTTCTTTATTCCATCATTAGCTTCCATGAATACAAGCTTATTACCTTCAATTCTATATCTTCTAGGAATAACCAATTTATCATCTATAAACAACATGAAATTGTTTAGATTATATTTAAGACCAGGCATATCTGGAAGTGGTATAGAATTGCTATTAATATCTGCTTCTTGAGAGAAGAAGAAAGGTTTTAAGTGAAGAGGACCATGTTGAGAACCTTTAGTAATATTTACAAAAGCAAATATTAAAGTATCTCCTTTATGGATTAGTTTAGCCGAATTAGTGAATGTGATAGTATAATTATCTCTATTAACTACATAATCATTCTGATTATAGAAAATACTACCATTGAATACTAATATTTGATTATAGTTATTTACATCAGGCCAATCTTCTACTGGTAATTGGAATACTGTTTGTTCATCTTCTTGAGCAACCATAGAGAATACTTTAGATGTAGCATAATCCTCTATTAACCAATCAGAATTGTCTGTAATAATCTCCATTGTATATAGAGCATCAGGAGGTAGATCTAGAGTTTGATAATTAAAGAACTCAATCAAATCTACACCCATAAGGCGATATGTTTTAGGATCTAGAGGAATATTATCTCTATATAAAACTATTTGATCACCAGGTTTTACATAGCCATGATCCCATGCTCTAAAATACATGAAAATATTTCTACCATGAATTCTTTTAGCTTCTAGATTACCATATCTCCATACATAATGAACCATTTCATCGTCACTATGTCTTATACTACCACCCTCACTATCTACATATGAAGGCATAGTTTGTTCATAAATACCATTAGTTCTAAGCTTAGTATTTGGAGCTTGGTCATTATCTATATAATAAAAATAAATTGCTGATTGAGAGTTATCAAAATATCCGTCTTTATTGAATTTATAAATAGGAGTTTTATCTTCTCTTTCACCAATAAACTCTTCATAAATTACTGGGAATGGAATTTTTATATATTCAACAGTTTGTACTGGTCCTGATAAGATTGGATCTCTATTATTAATAAATACTGTATAGAAATCATCAGATCTTATCATGTAGATTTGAGATAATGGTACAAACTTACCATCTACAAATAATAGGAATGGATTTATAGCTTTATCCATTAATAGATGATATGCATTGCCTTCAAAGAACCTTTGCTCTTCGAAACCAACTCTATCATGAGCCATATTATATAAAGAGATTACAGTAGAATCTATATATTTGGATTCTCTATTCCATTCTTCTCTTTTAAAATATTCTCTTTCTTCATGCCATTTTATTCTAAGTCTTTGAGGAAGATATCCTCTTTGAGCTTCGTTAAAATAGTATGTTGTAGATTCCATTTTGTGATCAATAAGATCCTGAGTTTCTGGTTCTAATTGACCTAAAACGTTTGAATGGTTGTTTCTAAAATAATTCTCTATAGTATCTTCTGTTGTAATATAAAGAGTTGGAGGAACGAATGTATCATAATAAATACAATCGTCAATAATGCTAATATCATCAAGATATCCACTACCAAATGTATGAATATCATTACTAGTGCTTTTCTTATATCCAATAAATAATTCATCTCCAAAAGTCATAGACCCTTGAATATCATTAATGGTAGTTAAACAACCATCTACAAATATTCTAAGAACATTATCATCTCTAGTTATAGTAAGATAATGCCATTTATCATTAAAAGTATAATCTACTATAGCACTAGAATATTTCTCTTCTGGAGATATCTGGATAGTAAAGTATCCAGCCTCTTCTATATATACGAAGTTATTATGACTATTTCTATCTTTACGTTTGTATGATAATAAAGGAATCTTCTCATCTTTATTCATATTCTCTTTCTTAATTCTATATTTAAGATAGATGGTAAAGTTCTTTTGAGATTCCAAATGTTTTTTAAGTTTAGATATATCTTCTAACCATAAACCAGCATTATCATTAAACGGTTTAAAATAAGCAGTACCAGCTGCTTCAATAATAGATGAGGTATCTGTAAAAGATACCCCACCTAAATTTTTGATAGAAGAATTATTGCAACCAGTTTTATCAAAATGGAGGTTTAGTAAAAAATTAGGCATTACGAATACCTCCTAAATTATTTAGGCAATAGAGCCTAGCATAGTAATTACATCTTTAGAATATTGAACCATATCTTTACCACAGATTTTTTCAATAGTCTTTTGGTTATTCAAATAACCACCAACGTATGCATCAGTAATCATAGCAGAAAATGCTGGGAAGTATTCTAAACCAAATACTGTGCCAGGGCCAAATTGCATCATCCATCTTTCTACAATAATATCTAAGCTAACTGCTTTAGGATTAAGATGCATTGCATCTCTTAAAGAGTTAACAAAGATTTTAATATTTTCATATGGATTAAGATCCTTTTCTTTAATATCACTGTGCTTACGGCAAGCTTTTTCAATAGCATCTTCTAATAAGATAGCTTCATTTTTAGAGATATCTGCTACTTTCATAGCAATGTCCCTAGCTTTGTTTTCATTATCTAATTGAAGAATACCCATTAAAAAGTACATAGCAGAAAGATAAGTAACTTGAATCTTTTTAGATTCTTGGATAGAAATCTTTGCTAGGAAATCAATAATATGGGTAAAGCAATTTGCGAAGCATTTAGTAATAGTAATATTCATATTTGCTCTACGTCTAAGAATATCAAAGTTTTTATGATAGATCATAGAAACACCAGCATTCATAAGATAAGAAACTAATGCTGTTTCATTTACATTGTAATCACCATGTTTTGGATCTTTTACAATACAAGCAGATGCATCGATAAATACTTTGATTTTACCACGATCTCTACCTTTCATTTCTTTAGCACAAAATACTTTGAATGTTCTAGGTAAAGGAACATCGCAGTCTAATAAAACTGTATTTGTAGAATTAAGAATACGCAATAATGCTTCATCTGTTCTTTGATGTTTTAAATCTAAAATAACACCTTTGAATTCTTCTGTAGCTTTATCAATCAATGGATCAGTCATAATAGCATCCAATAAGAGTTTTTGATATTTTGGATACTGTTTATAAAAGTAAGAGTCAGAGTAGGATTTTAATTCCTTCATGAGTTTTGTTTCCTCCTATCAGATATTTTTAAGTAGTTATTTTAATGTCCCTGCAGTAAATAAGCCCATTCTGTATATGATAAAATACGAGGTCTTAGACTTGTTATTAAGTGATAAAGAAAGGGGTAAAATTAATGCAATTACAAGATATTTTAGATCTTCATGTGGAAATGAATTCCAGTGATAGATACACATATAATGGTAAGAATGTACCTAGAGTTACTGAGGTGCTTTCTAAAATGATTAGTGAAGAGAAATTAATGAGTTGGGCAAATAGCCTTGGATTTAAACATCAACGATATAGAGATGTATTAAATAAAGCAGCAACATTTGGAACTAAAATTCATCATGGAATAGAATGTTTTTTAAAAGGTCAAGAAGTTCCAGAGGATACTCCGTCAATCTGTTTTAAAGCTTTTCAAGAATGGTGGAAAGTAATAAAAGAAACAGAATATGAAATCATTGGTCAAGAACAAAAACTAGTCTGTGAATGGTATGGTGGAACATACGATTGTCTTATGAAGATAAATGGAAAGATATATCTTATAGATTTTAAGACTTCTAATCATGTAACCTATAAATATTATTTACAATTAGCAGCATATTCTAAAGTTCTTAGAGAAAAAGAGAATATTAATATAGATGGTGTTATTATTCTTCAACTAAATAAGTATCAACCAAAATACAAAGAATATATTTTAGATTTATCCATTCCAGATCATAAAGAATATTTTGATTTATGTGAAAGAACTTTTATTTCTATTCTTTATAGCTATTATCATATTCATTATCTTGAGGAGAATTTTAATGATCTTGCCAAGAAACTTCATCAGTTCCAACCACAAAGTGCATGATAAATATGATCCATTAAATATCTTCGAAGACTTTACAAGATATATTAATGAATTTAATAGAACTGATGGAAATAAAGTTACTAGATATATTAGAAAGTGGATTATAAAATATATAAAATTTCCTTTATTAAGCAATAGGATATCTAAAGGCTCTAGAAAGATTCTAAAAGAATCTTTTAAACATCCTGAAACTTTGGTATACCATGTATTACGATATTCTGTATTCTTATTATATTTCACCATCTTATTCCAAGTAGACCTAGAAGATCTTCTTAAAACTATATTTGAAAATAATAGGGACAGCTGTGATATCATATTTGAATACAATGATACCAGAGAGAATGCTTTTCAACGTATAAATAAAATTATCATAATCAATTACAATCTAAATAGTTTATATCTTCCAAATAATGAAAGGTTTATAAAGACTAAACTTAGATTGGATTTGGATGAGCATTTTTATACTATAGAAGAGACCATCTATAAATGTTCTACTAGATTAGAAACATCTGTTGCTGAAGTAGAGTCTTTTAGAAGATTCCAGATAAATGAAAAGGGAATGATAATCAATCCTAATTACATCTTTAGCAATAATCTTAAAGCCGAGGAATACAGTAAATATTCTATAATGGCTGTTAATATTATGGGAATTTTAGATATTATATTAAGATCAGTCTTAAATGTTGGAGTTACCAAACAGATTCCAGAAGATACTAGAGCATAAACTTGCTCTAGTATTATTCTTAACTTAAATTTTGGTCACATACTATAATACTGTAAGGAGTGATTAAAGAAAACAATGAAACAAGTAGTAAGTTTTGATAATATAAAAGATACATTTGTTGAAGCTCATATATCAGATCTACACTTTGGTACTATAGAGCCTTTAACTGAATATAAAATCTTAAATGAACAATTTTTAAACTATCTTGAAATGATGAATGTGCTAGATATAGTATCTGTTAATGGGGATATATTTGATCATAAGTTTATGGCAAACTCTGATGCTGTAGTATATGCAATCTCATTTGTACAAAGATTAGTTGATATATGTAAAAGAAAAAATGCAACCTTGATACTCATAAACGGTACTGGATCTCATGATGCTGATCAGCTCAAGATCTTTGTGCCATTTATGAATCAGGGTTGTGATCTAAGGATTGTAACTCAAACTCAATTTTTATTTATCAAAGGTAAGAAGATTCTATGTATTCCAGAGATGTATAACATGGGTGAGCCATATTACAACCAGTTTTTAATCAATTCTGGATTATATGATGCTTGTTATATGCATGGTACTTTCAAAGGTTCTATCTTTGGTAAGAATAAAAGAGACCTAGCATCTAATAGGGAACCAGTATTTGATATAGAAGACTTTGGTAATTGCAAAGGTCCTATTATATCAGGACACGTTCATGTTCATGGAGTTTATAGTAATGACTTTTATTACTGTGGATCTCCAATAAGATATAAGTTTGGTGAAGAAGAAGAAAAAGGATTCATAGTTCTTCTACACAATATCAAAGAAAGAAAATATATGGTTCATTTCGAACCTATTAAATCTTTCCGATATGATACTATCAATCTAGATGATATGATAGATCAAGATCCTAGGATTATAATCGATTATATCAAAGCATTATTAAATGAGGGTATAGATCATCTTAGAATCCTTATTACAAAGAATAATCCTAGAACTATAGAATTGCTTAAGAATTTCTATAGAAGCAAGGCTAATGTAAAAATTGAAACCAACTTTGAACAACAGAAGATACAAAAAGAGTTACATAGTATGAATCAGAAATATCAAAAGTATGATTATCTATTCGATAACAATCTATCTCCTGAACAAAAGTTGGTACAATATATGAACCAAGAAGAGGGAAATGATTTTTGGAGTGTTGAAAAGTTTGCTGACTTCATGTCTTATATTGAAAAACTTTAACCTCGAAAACATTATAATACTACTCGAACGAAAAATATAAAAACTATAAATGGGAGTTTCTAGTATGACAGACTTTGACAAGAGAAAATCAAAATATCAGCCAACGAATACAAAAACTGCTAGAAAGGCTCCTCAAGCTTCTGGCATCACAGAGTATATGCTGAATTCGTTTTGCCGATATGCTCTCTCTATGAATGACAACATCCGCAAGCACGGATTAACTATGCTAAATAGTTTAATCATCAGGATCAATCCTGAAGATTTTATAAAGAATCAAAACTGCGCTATCAAGTTAAGATTCTTAAAAGCAATTCTAGAAAATAGAATGAATGGATTGAATGATAGAGAAATGATTCTATCTAATATCAATCTTACTATGGATATAACTAATTTAGAAAAAGATCAATCTTTAACTAGAGAACTTTCTAATGATGAGGTTATATCTATTGAGGGTAATATTTCTATGCTATTAACTAATAATGAAGTTGATGAGCATATCAATGTATTACTCGATGCTATAACTAGATATCAAAATGCAGATTTTAGAGAAAAGAATCAAACTATCGATTATTTAAAATCTAGAATTAGTGATATTCAAACTGTATTTAGACGCAATGAAGTAAATAAAGATTCATCTGATACATTATTCAGATTATCTCAGTTAGAAACAACTGTTCCAGATATTCATAAGTATGTGACTAGTCCATCATATAAACTAGTTACTGGAATGCAGGGATTTAATGCTATGCTTGGTGGAGGTTTCCAAAAAGAACGTGTATATTCATTCTTTGGTGCATCAGGTTCTGGTAAGACAACAACTCTAGAGAATATAATGTATCAGCTATGGAAATATAATCAAGATTTCATAACTCAGGATAAATCTAAGAAACCATGTATTATATTATTAACAATGGAAAACTTAGTAGTCGAAACTGTTTGTTCTTTATATCATATTATGACTAAAGGCAAATCTATGGAAGCATGTGCTACAGCAGAAGATGCAATAGCCCAATTCAAGGCATGTCAATTCGAATTTGATCCAGAAAATAAAAGAGCTGTAGAGTTATTTATCAAATATAAGCCTGTAAATTCTGTAGATACTTCCTATATGTATAAGATAGTAGAAGACTTAGAAGATGAGGGTTTTGAAACTATAGCATTCTTACAAGACTACATGATGCGTATCAAACCATCTGAAAGAACAAAAGATGTTTATCAGGATCTTGGTACAGTAGTAAATGACTTTAAAACATTTGCAATCTCTAAGAAGATTCCAGTAATAACCGCATCACAGCTTAATCGGGAAGCAATGAAAATCATTGATGAGGGAAGAAATGCTAATAAGCTAGACTCTATTAAGAAATTAGGTCGTGCGAATATTGGTGAATCTATTAAGATAGATACAAACCTTGATGGTACATTTATCATTGTTCCAGAATATGATAAAGAGGGTAATAGATATCTTGGTATTAAAATGACTAAGCATAGATATAAACTCCCTCCTACTCATAGATTAGATTCTATATTCCAACCATTCTATCCAAAATCTGTAGCATTGGTAGAGGATCTATTCGAACCAAAAGCAGTATATAGAGAGTCCCTAATAAATAATGATATTGAAGAGGTGACTTCCAAATTTGGTACAACAGAACATGTTTCTATAAATAATCCTGCTAAAAGATTAGAGGCTTTAAACAAGTCTGTTGATATGACAGCTGGAACAGGATTGGTAAAAACTCCTAAAAGAGATAATAGTGTATCAATGCCTACTGAAACAATGGTAGAAAGGCCTCAAACAAAAATGGAAGATACAAAGCTTATAGAGATGACTCCTAAATTCTCATTAGATAATGAAGATTCTTCTCCATTTGCTAAGAATAAAAAGAAAGAGGTTGTAATGCTAGTACCACCTCCACATGTTAACAAACAAGCACATTAAAGTGGTGGTATGGGAATATTCCCATACCACTATTTTTTGTTTAAGATGAAGATGTACTAGAAGAACCAATAGATGCTGTAGAAGAATAAGATTTGGATACAAACTTATTCACAGGCGTAATGATCTTATCTTTGGCATGTTTTTGGTTATAAGTATTCATAGCCATAGATTCTTTATTGTAAATAATAGATAAAGCTTTTGATAGGGTTGCTTTAGGTAATAGATACAATGTTTTATTAGGAATTGTGAATTCATGAGTGCTACAAATATTATTCAAACGTAAGATTATATAGAATAGTTTTGTAGACCCATAAATTTTATATGCCAACATTTTTGGATTGTATTTATATTTATTAACTTCTTGAGAAGATAATTCTATTAAGATGGATTGTTCTTTAAGGTCTGTTAGATAATCATCTAACAAATTCTTTACTACAAACTCAAATCCATCTCTAGTTTCATAATAAGAAATAGATTTATAATCTGAATTGTCGCTAGCAGCATTACCAGCATCTATAAACTCTTTGAGTGTATGAGTTTCAGTAATACTTAAACTAGCACTATTATAATATATAGCCATTGGTTATTGCTCCATTCCAATAATTTGAGGTTTAGTAATATCACCGCTTAAAAAGGTGACGATAAATCTAGTACCTACTGGGATATATTTCTTTGGGTAAGTTCTTGTAACTTCTCTTGGAAGAGCTAATTTCACTACTGCTGTTCTTTTTACTTCACCAAATTCTAATCCATCTGTTTCTTTATTCATAAGATTAGGAATAGATACTTGATTTCTATATAAAGCCCGGCTATTATTTTGCATACCTCCAGTCATTTGGAGTTTGAATAATTGCTCACCAGGATGGAATTTATTTACATAATCATCTAAAAGAATAGCAATCTCAGTATTAGAGTTTACGTTATGAGTACTCATATTATTATCACCTCTTTCATTATTAGTGTGTCGAAATATAAAATATAAAAACGATATTGATAAATTAGTAATAGATATATTTAAAAGAAAGGAAAATTATTATGGCAAAGAAAAAAGCAAACGTACTAGGTGGGGAGATTGAATCTTTAACAGAGTTTAGATCATCTACTTGTACCAATCCAGAATTGTCTGAGAGATTTATTAAAGATGTGATGAGAATTACTGGTCTTGAAGAAGATCATGAGGGTTATATTGTAGATACAGAAGAAGATTTTGAAAATCCAGATTATATTGTTGTGAGAGGAAAGTTCTTACGTCATACCAATAGAGGTATTCTTCATAAGAAGGATTTAATCTTCGATCCATATAATAATCCTATTATTATGGATGAACTACTAAAACAATATTTACAAAAATCACATCCAGAGATTGTATCTGCTCAAATTATGTCTGCCAAACCTAATCAAGCTCCAAAAGTAGATACTTATGGATATATGACACTATTATATTCTAATGGAGCCAAGATCCAAACAGATATGCATTATAAAGATTCTACTAAATACCTAGAAGCATATATGCGATTAGAAGCAATGACTAATAGTTTAGTAAGAGAAACTCTTGCTATATATGATGCTTACGAAAAAGAATATTTTGAAGCTCTTGAAAATGAAAAGGTTAAAAAATGAGAATAGATTTTGAATTAACTGATGAACAACAAGCACTAATAAAGGCTGCCGTTCATTGGTATAAATATGAATCAGAGCTAGTATTCCAATATAGTGCTCCTGCTGGTGCTGGCAAATCTACCATAATGCATTGTATCATAGACCAGTTAGGACTAAGACCAGAACAAGTAGCTCCTATGGCATATGTTGGATCTGCCGCTATTGTTATGCGACTTAATGGATTTCCAAATGCATCTACAGCTCATTCATGGTTGTATAAATTAGAAGTCAAGACAGAGAAAGATGGCGTTATGGGAAAAGAATATACTTCAAAAAGATTTGTATATTCTCCACTAGATCCAAATGAGATTAAACTTATCTGTGTTGATGAAGCATCTACAATACCTTTAAAGATGAGACAAGAGATGGAAACAAATGGTATTAAAATATTAGCATGTGGAGATCTTAATCAGTTACCACCAGTAGCCGATAAACCTGGATTTCTATATAATGGAAAAGTATTTAGACTATCAAAGATTATGAGGCAAGCAAAGCATTCTGCTATCGTAGAGATATCTAATATGCTTATAAAAGGTATACAGCCTAGAATAGGCAACTATGGTGATGTAATGGTTATATCTAAAGATGATCTTAATGATGATATGATCAAAGCATATAAGACAATTATCTGTGGTACCAACAAGACTAGGGACAAATTCAATGGCTATGTTAGACGCAATATACTAAATGCATCTAGTCCAGTTCCTATGATAGGAGAAAAGGTAGTATGCAGGCAGAATGATTGGAAAGTTGGAGTAGATGGTATAAATTTAGCAAACGGTTTAGCAGGAACTGTAGCTAATTATCCATCTATTACTGGATATGAATCTAAGAGCTTTATGATGGATTTTGTTCCAGACCTATTCCCTGATATCAAATTTGAAAAGCTTAAATGTGATTTTAAATACTTTATATCTGATTATAGAACAAGACGTGAAATGAAGTCTATGATGAATAATAAGTATAGTTCTGGTTTAGAGAAATTTGAATTTGGATATGCGATTACTACTCATATATCACAAGGGTCCCAATATTTTACTGGTATATACTTAGAAGAGCATCTCCACAGAGATATACAGCGAAATTTAAACTATACTGGTATAACAAGATTTAGAAATTCTTGTATCTATGTATTACCTGTTAGACGTATGATGATTCCTGTAAGAAAGTCTGTGGTCTCTTTAAATGGTCAATCTATACTATAAAGTAATATAAAGAAAAAGAGGGTCGTAATAACCCTCTTTTTTTGTTTTAAACTACACTTCAAATGTATACTATAATAGTGTAGTGTAGTTCTAATTTAACCATGTAAGGAGGAATCTAGATGCCAATATTTAGAGAACGGAAACAAATAGTGCAGCTATTTGACCCTACTACTAGAGAAGAAATAATTATTGATGACAAGCCATATTTGTTATTATTCGTTCTAGCTGGTAGTGATACTACAGATGAAGGTGAATGGATGGCTCTCAGAGGTAGAGAGACTGTATTCCAATATCTTCTACAATCATTCATGAATTATGACTGCTTAAATAGTTATGTCATGAGTGGTAATCTCGGATTAGGTCGAGAAGTATCCATCTATTCTTTTTTGCGTATGCTAATTGAAAAACATTTTCCTGATCAAGGATTAACTGTTGAAGAATTAGATGAATATGTAATGGATTATGCTAATCAAGATAAGGATTCCAATTTAATGGAACCTGGTGACTTACAACTTCATTATTATAAAGAGATGAACTCGCCAACTAAATAGTACTCATTAAAATTATTAAGTATTAGAAAGTAGGTGAAATTAAATGAGAGAAATCAAACCACAGTTTGTAAACAAGAAAACAGATAAAAGTATGTTTTTGGATAAGATGTATGGTGGTAATAGAAATGAGATCATTACCATGGACCATATCAGAAGAAATATCAAATTTTTATTCAGGGATATTGCTAGAGGATCTGTAACAAATCCAAAGTTTGAAGAAGCACTAAAATCAGATACAAGAATATTGCAATATGCATTAGATATGCTTGCATTTGATATTAGAAAAGCAAATGTTATCTTAGTAGCATTACAATCTAACGGTCCAAGCCTTTATACAAAAATAGGGGATTTTGGATTGGTAAATGAAGTTATCAATGAAACTAATGCTAAAATGATCATGTATCAAATTATGTATAATGGCATTTCAGCTTATATTCAAACTGGTGATTTTATTCAACTTAGAAACATAGGGATGACGTTAAACAATCAATTCAATAGAAAGTACCAATCGGTATTCTTCTAATGATAAATGGCTATCGCTCGATATTTCATAGAACTGCACTATCAAAGCATTCTATAAGAAGAATGAGACAGAGAGCGAACCTTCGAAATAAGAAAGGTCGTAATAAATTCGCAAAGAATATAATCCGATATGGATTATGTCTTTACGACATCCCACGTCATCCTAGATTTACGTCTTTTTTCTACTATATGAAGCATATGTGTAAAAAAGCTAACAATAAGAGTCCATTGTGCAAGGTATACTTATATAAGAACTATATAGTTCCTATATCAATAGATGGAGTGATTATTACTTGTTTTGAAGTCAAAGAAGATTTCAAACAAATGTTTGATGAAATAGTAGAGTATAAAAATAATTTAAAATATTCTCAGAATATTGCAGAAACTTTTATCCAAGGATTCGTATCACTTAATTAGGCTTACATTCAAATAAATCTGATATTTTAGAAAGCGAGGTACTCAATCTTGGAAACCGTTGATGTTGTAAAACTAAGAACTCTTTGTGAGAAAGCTGAGACTAGTGTACGACGTGGAGATGGATCTATTCAAAAGATGAAATTCCCTACACATGTTGTATGCGATAATAGTTTGAACGTAATAGATTATCATAATGGAAATGTAATTTGGAATGACGCAGAAGGATATTTCGTATATTTCCTAGTAATGAACCCTAGTACAATTCATAACTCTCCATCTGCTGGTATGAGTTTTGGTTCTAAATCTATGGTCCCAGCTGCTATGATCTGTATAGATTATGGCGAAATTCAAAATATTCGTTGTGAATTAAATGAAGAAGCATTTGATGCAGTTGCTGCTGCTTTGAATATGACTCAAGATCAAATCGAATATAATAAACATCGTTTATTTGAACAAACAAATGCTGATATTGCTATTCAAAGAAAACGTATGTATGCTTATTCCAATCAAGCTCATAAAAACAGCCCTGATGGAAAACGTAACTTTACTGATTTGGAAGAATATGATAAAACAGTTCATCCAGTTTCATACTAATAAAAAATTAGTACGAGCATAACACTTTTATAAACAAATGTAATTTAGTTGCATCCGAAAATACCATTCTAAATAAATTTTTGGTTGTAAACTATAATAATGATACCAATATGATATACCTCGTTATGGGGTATATCATCTGGGTATCGCTTTTTCCATTTTTATCCTAGGAGGGAAAAACTTATGTACAATTTTAACAACGGCTATGGCCAACAATTCAATGGAATGACTTATGGTAACAATGCTCCTCAAAACCCAACAATGTCTCAATTGTTGAGTCCTGAAGAAATGTCTGAGATCCAAAAAGCTCCTCAAGCATTCCAAACAAAACTCACTCGCGATGAGTATCTTCGTGCACTTTGCACACACAAAGATCAAAACGGTAATATCAAATTAGAAAAATTGGCAGACGGCCGTTATCACTGCCCAATTTGTAATTCTGATTTCAACTTGATCGATTTGAACTCTGCTAAAGGTGATATTGAACAAATCTGCTTGAACATGAATGATTTGTATCAATCCATCAAAACTTATTTACCAAACCCAACAAGTTCCATGCGTGATATCTACATGATGATTGCATTCTTCAACAAAATTCCTCAATTGTGGGGTATTGCTAAAAATGCATTTGAAAAGATCACAAATGTTAATGGTGTATTACAACCAGCAGATGAAACTAACGCATTCCAAATCTTGGGTAACATCTTTAACCAACCTGGTTTCGGTGGTTTATACCCTAATAACTTCCAAGCTGGCATCGGCAATCCTGCTATGATGTATAATGCTGCTCCAACAGCTCCTGTATATGGTGGTCAACAACAATTCCAACAACCAGGTGCTATGCAAGCTCCAGCACAACCAATGCCTCAATTCCCTAGTCCAAACCCAATTGGTACTGTAGAGGCTCCTCAAGATTTCACTGCTAATGCTGCTCAACCAACTTATGCAGTAAATCCTAATGTGGCTGCTGCTCCAGCTGCTAATCCTAACGTAGCTCCTGTTCCTACTCCAGATGTAGTAGAACAACCAGCTACTCAACCACAAGCTTAATATTAAAAGCTTAATATTTTTTAATCTGATATAGGGTTCATCATCATCTATTATAATACATGCAAAGTTCACACTATTCCATGAATCCTATATCAGATATTTCTTTCTTAACACACAACAAACTCTAATACTGAATGCTAATCACAATATGAAGCGAAGATGGTTAACTCCATCTTCGCTTTATTTTTTTATCTTCTAAAATCTAATATAATTATATACTATAAAGGTGAGAAGTATATTTAGAATAAAAGATATATTTCTTAATAGAAGATAAAAATTTTTTGAAAGGAAAGGAGGGAAATCATGTCATTATACGATTCTATAGTAGAACTTTTCTCAAAAGATGAAGAAGAGGAAGTTTTAGATAACTACTATCGCCCACATACAGAGAAAAGAAATATTGGCGAGATTAAGAAAACCGTTGAATTTGATGTAAATAAGCTAATTGAAAATCCAGAATTCTTGAGAGTGGTAGAAGAATTATTTGGAACCCCGCATTTTATGGTAAAATTAGCTTTAGATGGAAAAGATGGTTTAGTTATCGAAATTCCTGTAGAGAATCTATTTAGAGGAAAAGATTCTAAAGATGAATCATTCATCAAAGTTAGTAGAATAGGGATGTCGTTTGTGACTATGAGATCAGAATCCCAACAAGTCAAAGATGATGGTACTACGATTGAGACTAAAAAGAAAGTAGAAGAAATCCAATATGACTTTAAAGGATTGCCAAACAACTATCCTAAAGAAGTTGATGGTGATACGTTCAGCCTATTCGTGCCATATGCAAAGATGGCATACTTTGTAGAGGTATTAATAGAAGATAAGATTATTGATATCAATTCTATGAAAGTAATAACTTCAGAGCCGTTAGAATGCAAGTCTTATAACTTTAGTAAGAACAAGGAGGATAAATAATGGCCGAAGAAAAGAAGAATGTTAAATTGAATAACAATAGCAACAAGAAAGAAATATCAGAAGCTCATGTTGATACTATTAAAGAGTATCATGATCAAGCCACACAAGATATTGCGGCAACTAAAATGATCAGAACTGCACAAAGTTTATTGGTAGGAAACTGTGATACTGAGCTTGGAGAAAAGATTATTCATAGTGAACTATTGAATATCTTTGCAGAATATTTAGAAAATAACAACTATGATATTTTATGCAATTCTATTTTAGAACTAATTCAAGAAGAAGAATAAAGTTAGTATAGTAAATAAATAATTTAGTTTTTAAAGAAAGACTATTTTGGTTTTTCTTTAATTATATATTTCATATTCTGAAAGGGAGAAACGAAGAAATGAAAAACATTATTAAAAACAAAACATTATTAACTGCAGCTATTATTTCCGCAATGGCATTCGGCACTACTAGTGCATATGTCGTACCTACAACTGATGCGCCTGGTGATACACCTAATAAGGCTTTATCCAGCAATAGCGAATACAATGATGTATTTGCTGGTCATGGTGCATATTCTGTTGGCCGTCAAAATACCATTAATGCTAGTGCTACAAGTGCTTTTGCAGCAGGCTACAACAATACCATTAATGCTGATAATGCTGTTGCATATGGCAATTCCAATAAAGCTATTGGTACAAACTCCTTGGCTGGTGGTGAATATGCTACAGCAAAAGGCCGAAACAGTGTAGCAATTGGTTCTAGCGCAGAAGCATTAAAAGACAATACGTTTGCTATTGGTAGCCAAGCTCGTACTAATGGTGTTAATACAGTAGCTATTGGTAATGGTGCTTATGCTACTGGCGCTAACGCACTTGCTATGGGTTATGGTACTACAGCAGGTGGTAAAGATTCTCTTGCTCTTGGTTCATTAGTTAAGTCTAATTCTAAAAACAATGTAGCTATTGGTATGGTAGTAACTACCAATAGTAATGATAGTGTTGGCATCGGTACAGCAGTTACTACCAATAGTAATAATAGTGTTGGTATTGGTAACAATGTTGTTAATAACCTTAGCAATAGTATCGGTATCGGTAACGGAGTTGCTACCGACTTTAATACTATTGGTATTGGTAATGGAGTTGAAACTAAGGTTCAAGACACTATTGCTGTTGGTAATGGTGTAATTTCTAATGGCGAGTCTTCTGTAGCCATTGGTAATGGTATCCATGCGGATGGTGTCAAAACTGTAAACATTGGTACAAATGTAAATGCTAAGGGCGTATCTTCTGTTGTTATTGGTCGTGATACAACTGTAAATGGTGATGATACTACAGTAGTAGGGGCAAACAATGGTAATATTGATGCAGATCAATCTGCAGTTTATGGTTACAATAATAAAGTATTAGACGGCTCTAAAGAGCAATTGATTTTTGGTTCTAATTCTCAAACCAAAAGTCAAGGTGCAGTAGTGGTTGGTAGCCATGCACAAGCTACAGGTATTGATGCATTTGCGCTCGGTAATAATACTATCGCCGATTTACAAAATGGCGTAGCTCTTGGTTCTAACTCTGTTACTGAATTACAAGTTGGTACAACTAATATCAAAGATAACACAACAGATATTCGCTTCAGCAATTCTACATATGCTGGTAGCAATCCTGACTCTGTTGTAAGCTTTGGTACACATGGTCGTGCTGGCGCTGGTGGTGTAACAGAATACACGCGTCAATTGCAAAACTTAGCAGCTGGTCGAGTATCTGCTACATCCACTGATGGTATTAATGGCTCCCAATTGTACGACGTTGCATTGGAAGCGCAAAAACACAATACTCTTGTAGATGGAACTAATACAACAGTAACTTCTGAAGATAACAACTTTGGCCGTAAAGAATACAAAGTTAACGTAAACAAAGATTTAGTAGATATGAATTCCGCTAGCTTTGGTAAAGTGACTGATGATGTACATTCTTACATCGGCAAGGATAAAGTTCACTTCTTCGATGGCACTACAAGCACAAATACTAAAGTAGATGCTAATGGTATGAAGTTGGAAAACACTGATAACTTGGATGCTGCAGAATATACTATGGATGGTATGACTGCTAACTCTAATGGTAAATCTATTTCCTTCACTACTAATGGTATTAGTGCTGGTGGTCAAATTATCAATAATGTAAAAGCTGGTGTTGCTGATACAGATGCTGTAAACTATAAACAATTAAAAGACAGCATTTCTACTGAATCTGTAATTACTGATAACCAAGTTGATAATATTGCTGCAGTTAGAGTTACAAATGGTAAATCCACTGGCGATGCTAATGCTCAATATGGTGTATATGTAAGCAAAAATACAGTAACTGATATTGCTAAAGCTGCTAATAAATTTGAAGGTGATTCTGTAATCAAAGTAGAAACAACTACTGGTGCTAATCATACAGCAGATACTACAACATTCAAATTTGATGGTAACGAAGCTGCTAAAGTATTACCTATCTCCTATAAAGCAAATGGCGGTGCTGCTAATACAGTAACTGCCGAAAAAGGCTTAAACTTCGTAGATGGTAGCCATATCAAAGCTTCCACTGATGCTAATGGTGTAGTACGTTTTGATCTAGATCAAAATATTCCTAACCAAATCAACTCTAACGCTAATGCAATCAATGGTCTTTCCGATAAAGTTGCTAAAAACTACAAAATCTCTGAACGTGGTATTGCAGGTACTGCTGCATTAGCTGCATTACATCCATTGGATTTCGATCCTGACCACAAATTAGATGTAATGGCTGGTTATGGTCATTTCCATGGTTCTAACTCTGTAGCATTGGGTGCTGCTTATCGTCCTAACGAAGACTTAATGTTCACAGTTGGTTCTACAGTAGGTAATGGCGATACAGTTGTTAATGCTGGTGTATCTTATAAAGTTGGTGCCAAATCTGATGTTTCTCGTTCCAAAGTAGCCGTAGCTAAAGATGTTGCTGATATGAAACGTGAAATGGCTGAAATGAAAGCACAAAATGCTAAGATTACTGCGATCCTAAATGCAGTTCTTGGTACTGATTTACCTGAAGATCAAACTAATATGTTCCCAGATGTACCTGCTAATCATTGGGCATATGAAGCTGTAAACGACATGGCTAAACGTGGTCTCGTAATTGGTTATGAAGATGGTCAATTTAAAGGCGACCGCAATATGACTCGTTATGAATTTGCTATGATCGTAGAACGTGCAATTCAAAAAGCAAAAGAATTAAACACTTCTATCGATGGTCGTTTAGTAGATGAATTCAAACCAGAACTTCTTCGTTTCGAAGTTGAACAAAATGGCAAACTAGAAAGAGTTCATACTTTGAAATCTAATAAAGATATCAAACGCGACTCTTATGGTAGCATTGTAAAATAATCTAAATAAAATTTCAGGTATGGGAGCAATCCCATACCTGATTATTTTTTTAAAAGGAGAGATATTATGAGCATGACAAGATTAGAAGAAATGAAGTTTATTAAGTCCTATATGGAAATCATCAATTACAACATCAGAGCTATATCTGATATCATTGTGACGAATTGCATTAAACTAGATATTGAATTACCTTATAGAAACCGCTATCCCGAATTTGACGTTAGTTTTGGTTTGAGCAAGGACTTATACTTCACTCCTGATGGCGGTATTGAAGCATCTAAGGAAAAAGATTCTCAAGATTACTTTAGACCAGTTAATGCTATCTTTATAAACATGGCTAGTACTGGAGCTACTATTTATTTAGAAGATCGTAAATTAAATCTTTTAGATGCAACTGTTGATATTGGAACTACTAAAGTTCTAAATGACTTTGGTAGATTTATTACTATTACAATAAATACCTGGAAGGATGAAGTATTTAAATTAGATAAACTTAGTAATCAAGAATATGAGCACATTTGTGGGTTACTTAATATGAATGTGGAAAGTATTAATAGTGCTCTTATGATGATAGAAAAGCTTTTGGAAAATAAAGAATAATTATTTTAAATGGGGGTATAATATGATTGCAGAAGATCTTGAATTTGTCCAACAAAGTGAAACAGAATATATCGAAGTCCTATATATGTGGAATATAGGAGGTATCGAAGTTAAAGGTTATAACATCAATGACAAAATTGTTGAAGTATATTTTGAATATGATGGAGTAAAATTTTTAATAAGATCTCAAAAAAGACCTACATATAGTGAACGATTCTTAGATGTAATCAGAGCTTTACTGATTGGTAATTATTCTAATGATATGGCTACAGTTATTAAAGTAGCTAAAAAAGTTGGAAAGCCTATCTTGATTACATCTGGTATTTATAAAAACAGTCGTGAATTTACAGTTCGATTAAGGTTCCCAGTAGAGAATGGATATAGTATTCTATTTATGGAATTTGATAAAGTAGATCTAGATACCTTGTATGGTGTACGTTTTAGTTATGTAATCAAAGACGAAAATGCTAGAATTAAGCATGGTAATACAGATGCTACTAGAAAAGTTTTTGCTTACATGAATGATTTAATGTTTAATTAAGGAGTAGATTAATTATGTTATATAGTAATATTAAAAAACACCTTCCAGAACTTTGCAAAGAATTGGTTCTTATGATTCCTAAAGATATTGAATATTCTTATCATGAAGATTATGAAGGAAATATTTCTGTCAAAATTGTAAAAGATGAAGATAGAGTCAATCTAGAAATCAATGATATCAAGTTCAGCATTGGCCCTTCATACTTTGCAGAAAGATATTATCTAAATTGTGAAAAATATGAAGAAGCCTTTTCTAGAAATCCAGAACCTATTATTCTTTTATCAAAACTATTCACAAATTTAGCATGCGAATCAGATAAAGAATTCAATAAGATTATAGGAGAAGGAGATCAAGAATCTGACAAAGATATGATCAGATTCCAAATTATGAAGATCGCTAAAGGGTTTAATGATCTTCATGGGTGGTTTGCCAATCCAGCTTATCTTAAAAAAGAAATTGAAGATGCAGAAGAAGCAGAATACTATGCTAGACAACGTAAAGAAGATGAAGATTCTTTCTGGGAAGAAATGGCAGCTGTTGGTGTTACCCCAGAGGATGTATATGATTAATATTTATATAAAGTCTTATCAGGATATTATTAATAATATCCTGATGGACTTTTAAATAATGAGAAATTTAATAAAACTCATTATTTTTTCTTCTAATTATGGCTTATGAGGTGAAATTATAATGCTCAAAAGAGAATATTTCGACACAGAAACTAATACGGTTAGTACCACTAGTATGACTGCAACAGAATTGCTTGTAGAGATAGATGATGAACTTAAGGAGTATAAAACTTTAATATCTAATTTAATATCTAATAAAGAGATATTAATCCATGCCTTAACATTGGCATCTATTTTTCCTAAAGATTGTAAATCTCATTTTAATGATCCTCATTATTTTATTTCATTAACTGAATATACCGATCATGATATAGATCTTATAATTTCACTAGTATCTGAAAAATATGGAATTAAGTATAATGATCTAAAAGAAATATACGATTATATTATTAGCAGATATACTATCAAATATTATGATGGCGGTGTAAGAAAGAAAGAATTCCAACTACCTACATATGTGAAAGTTATGTGTGATATCAGTAAAGGTTTACAAGTTAAAGAAATTATTAGTAATAATGCTAAATGAGATAGTAGTTGCATACTATAATAATGGAAGCTATAATAACAAAATAGTATTCTTTGATTAAAAAGAAAGGAGAATGGAATGAAGATTCCAAATAATTCTAATCTCTCCAAAGAGATGACAGCTAATATCAAGGACTACTCTAAAAAGATCAAGAGTCTTGAATCCTTTGCTAAATCTGTTCGAAAGAACCCAGGTCAATATTTATCCTCAACTGGTAATGAAGGTCAACTGAATGCTATTCGAGAAGTATTTCAAAATGCTACAGATGAATTGAATAGAATGGTATCTCCATGTGATAAAGTATGGATTGAGTTCTGGGAAGGTTCTTTTAGAACTGTGGTAATCGATAATGGTCGTGGTATCCCAGCAGAAGATATTGTTCGTGTATTTAGTAGGGAACATACTTCTACAAACTATGAAAAGCATAAAGGTGAATATCCATCTGGTCTTCATGGTGTAGGTTCCAAATGTACGAATGCGGTATCTTCTAGATTTACAGTTACTACTTATCGATTAGGCAAAGCTTACCAAATTGAATTCTCTGAAGGCGAACCTTTAAAGAAATATGGTACTGGTAAGAAAGGTCCTGATGGTAAAGAAATCTTTATGCCTAAAGAAATAAAATACCCAGCTGGTGCTCAAGGTACTGTAGTAGACTTCGAACCAGACTTCTCTATCATGGGTGAAATTACTTTAAAGCATAAAGATATTTATCGTTTAGTATCTAATATTGTACCACTATTAAAACCTGGTGCTGAAGTATTCTATACTGCACATCTTTTAGATGGTACTACTTTTACTGATCACTTAGTAAATAAAGATGGTGTTCTTACATATCTTATCAATAAAACTGATAAGCCTATGATTAAACCAATCATATATACTCACGATACTGGTGAGATGAAAGTAGAAGTTGCTATGACTTATGTAGCAAATGTAAATGCTGGTCCAGATGTAATGACATTTGCAAACACTTCCCCAGTAAATACTCAATTATCTACTCCATCTATTGGGTATTATAAAGGCGTATGTGATTTCTTTAAAGGTTATATGAATAAGATCTTCTTAGCGAATAATAAGAAGAAATTAGAAGTAACCAACTCTGACGTGCTAACTGGTTTGGTTGGTATTGTAGCAGCTGCTCATATGGACGTTATGTTCGATGGTCAAGCAAAGAATGTTTGTAAAACTCAAGAGCTAACACCATTCGTTAGAGATGTAACTATCGAAGCATTGAAAGATTGGTCTAAGAAGAACCCAGATGATTTGCAAAAGCTTTGTAACTTCTTAAAAGATGTAGCAACAGCTCGTACCAAAGCAGATAAAGAAAAGATTAATATCTCCAAGAAGTATAAAACAAATACAATCTCTGGTACTCCTAAAGGATTTATCAAAGCAGAGAAGAAAGATCACTTAGAGTTATTCATTGTAGAAGGTTTGTCAGCTGCTTCTCCATGTCAAACTTCTCGTAATGAATATCAAGCTATCTTCCCAATTCGTGGTAAAATGCCAAATGCATTCTCTAAATCTAGAGAAGAGTTCTTGAAGAATGAAGAAGTTCAAGCAATACTAGCAATCATTGGTTGCGGGTATGGTAAGAACTTTGATATCTCAAATTGTAAATATGATAAGATCATTATTCTAGCCGATGCCGATTATGATGGTTTCCATATTAGAACGTTGATCTTGAAATTCTTATTAACTTACTGCCGTCCTTTAATTGAAGAAGGAAGAGTATACGCAGTATTATCTCCATTATACCATGTCGATAAGGGTACTAAGAAATGGAAGTACTTCATTGACAAAGATGACTTCACTCAATATGTGAGGGATGAGTTCGTAAAAGCAAATAAAGTTGTACATCAAAAGACGAAGAAAGAATTCACTAAGTCTGAAATCTCTTCACTTATTATCAATAATAACAACTATGATTTCTATATGGAACGCATTGCCAATAACTATATGATTGATCCTATCTTATTAGAAGATTTATTACTATTAAGAAACGAAGCATTCAATAAATTCAATGATTTCAAGAAATTGATTAGTAAGAAATATAAGTATCTCAAAATTGAAAGAAAAGGAGATGCTGTATTACTTAATGGCTTGGTAAATGGTATTAATGGTGATAGAGAACACACAATCATCTTTAATGAGCAATTGATCAATGCATGCTCTATCCTATTAGGTTATTTAGATAAATCTGAAAAGAGATATCTTTTAAATGGTCATAAGATTGGCTTATACCAATTGATCAGTACTTTCAGAAAATCTGAGCCTAAGAATATTGAACGTGCAAAAGGTTTGGGTTCCTTGAATGATATTGAAATCGGCGTATCCACATTGAATCCTCAGAATAGAAAATTATTGAGATATACAACTGAAGATATTACTAGAGAAATAGAAGAAATGAGAAAAGTCAATGATGATAAATTCACATTGATTAAAGATGTCGATATCTCCCAATACGAATTCTAATTGGGTCTTATCAAGATAAAGATAATAGAGTGCTCATCACGGGCACTCTATTTTTTTACTGCTTAAGGAGGAAGTGTAGTGTTTACAACTTTTCAATATAAAGATATTGATAAATATATAGAAGAAGATTTTAAGAATACTATAGGTAACTTTGATTATATTAGATCATATGCTGATGGTATAAGAATATCTTATTCTAAAAAAGAAAATCTTACTACATATAATGGGTATAACGAATACAGAATTAAAGATGAGAATGGGGAACCTTTAGCTTTATTCCATTTTAATAATGACTTAACTGAAGTATTAGATATGGATACTCTAAAGAGTCTAGAACATATATGCTTTGCAGATAATAGAAAATCTGCTAATACAGTAACGGTATTCCATCATACGGATTTAGATGGAGAATCCGCAGCATCTTTAATTTGCCAATTGTTACAATTCCAAACTCAAAGAAGTATGAAGTTTGTGGGATATAATTATTCTGGGAATGCTATTTCTAATGAAATAGAAGAAATGCTTAATAATCCTGCTATAGAATCAAGAACAAATATTGCTTTTATTGTAGATTTGTCTCTTAAGAATGATCAACTAGAAGAGATCCTAAAATATTACGACAAAGTAATTTGGATCGATCATCATATCACCTCTTTATATCAAAACCCTATAGCTCTTTGTAATGAATATAACAATTTTACTTATATTTTAGATACCAGACAATGTGGTTGTTGGTTAACTTATGCTTGGTTGTATAATTGCATAGAAGCTATTAATTCAACATCTTTATCTGATAAAATCATTGAAGGTTTGAATTTAGATCCGTTCAGAGATAATAGTGCTGGTGAGGAAATTATTAAAGTATACAAATCTAAAGCCCCATTAGTTGGATTGATTTCTTTATTTGATTTAAAACAAGATGTAGAATTCCCTATCACATATAAACCAGCCTTATGGTTAAATCAATGGTATAATAAGATTGGAACACTTGCTCCATATTGTAATACTTGGCAAAATTTATGGAGAGGTAATTACTTCTATGAAGAAGATGGTAAAGAGCAATATCTTACTCCAGATATTAAAGATATTCTTTATCATGGTCATAAGTTATATTTAATATTCCAAGAAGAAATGCAAGCTCTTAGAGAAGCAGATCCTGTTTATGAGTATCATGTCTTCAATAAAGAAGATCATTTAGTGTTCCATTGTATTAATGGATTTGGTTTCTCTCAAAGATTTGAAGATAATAGAGAAGATATAAAAATCATTGGTAGATTTGTAGATAATAGAAATAGATTCTCCTTCTCATTCTATACAGATAATGAAGAAATAAAAGAACTTATTCCACTAGGTAAGATTGCAAATAAATACTTTACTGGTGGTGGCCATCCAGGCGCTGCTGGTGGTAGCTATCCTTCTAAAGATATAGAATCAGCATTTGAAAAGATTATGAATAGAGAATTCTTAGGAAAGGATTTAGAAGTTATCATTCCATTTAAGAATATTACGTTCACTGGAAATGAAGTGGATGAATTAGAAATATTAATTGGTAATACTTCATATACTGGATCTTTTGATGATGTAAGATTTGATGAGGTAATCGATATTTACTTCAGATTATTTGTTGCTATTATTTCTTATGAATATAAATTAGCTAAATCTAAAAAATAACATAAGAGGAGACCCCTAGAGCTCTAAGGCTCTAGGGGTAATTTTTCGAACGTGTGTGTTATGTAAATAAATATATTTATATTCGCTTAGGAGGACGTGCCCTGAGAAAAGTAAGGACACATTCTAAAATGAAACAATCTTAGCAACGAAAAAAGAAAACAAAGTATGTGTAAAACAAAGAGGCAATTTAAAATTTAAACAACTTTAACAATAGCAACATCGTCATCGCGTATTTAATTTTTCAATGGGTTACCTACCTACACTCTGGCCGTCTTAGAGTATAAATAGAATAAGCCATTACTTTATGTTACTAGTGTTTAAGCCGGTTTATAAGCATATACTATAATTATGGTAGAGATATATCTACAGGATGTTTTTAAAGGAGAAAAACGAAATGCAAAACGAGATCAAAGAATTTGGAATTGCTATGTATAATATAGCAAAGAAAGAAATCTTTCCAGATGTTGAAGAAAGAGTTAAGAGTTTTAAAGATAGAGTAGTAAATGATATTTTAAATAGAATCCCAGATGATATAAATCTTCCTATTAGAGAAACCATTAGAGAATTCAAAAGTGATATAAGAGGATTTACTCATACTCCAGAACCACATCAAAGAAAAATTGTTGTGGAGTTTATAAGAGAAGAAGATTATTATAAGAATAGATTTAATAATTAATACGAATATGACAAAATAGTAGAAAAATGTAAGGCGATAGAACTCTACACAAACACACAACAACATGAATCTTACCACTTGAAAAAGAACGGAATATTCTCCCAACTCCAGTTACCCCCTGGAAAGAATATTAGCACTCAATACGACACATGTGTCCTTTTGATATATGCCGCAATCCGCATAACAACCATTATATCCAAAAGCTGCTATCAAAAGGCTCAAACAAATAAATTCATGTCAAACTCAGATAGAACGATCTGAACATACCTCAAAATAAATCACTCAATCACAATTCCTCTGTCGCCTTATATTTTTCGATACATAGTAAACTTCTCTCACAAACAAAGATATTGGTGAATGGGTTATTCCATTCACCGTCTTTGTTTTTTATAAATTCTTATTTATTTTAGGAGGAAAAATAAAATGGAAACCCCTGTTAATGATTTTATTAGTCATGATATCTCACCAGTATCTAAACAAATGTTTATTTGGTTTGTAAATCGTGAAGATGGTTCTACTGCATATGAATTTACTAATGATGGTGAAAATCATGATTACAATAAAGAAGTAGATAAACGAAAAGAAGAAATCACTGAATTTGGTTTAATTGGTAATGGATCTAAAATTTACTTTAATACAAAAGATGGTGTCATCCATGTAGGAAATAAAGATATCAAAGTATTTGTAGAATCTGATGAAGATTCTGAAGTATATTTACGTTTGACCGAATGTGAAGAAGCTGACTATCACAACGTAATCCAATATAAGAAAGCAGCATTTGATTATAATCCTATTCCTGGAGTACCTCAAACTATTCCTGGTACTGTGACTAATCATTTCATTGGTTATAATTGTGAAACTCCTCAATACTCTTTTGAATTAATCTTAGACGTTCCTGTAGGTCAGGCTATGGAATTAAAAGTAATCATTACTATGAAAAATACAGATTTTGAAGGTAAGCTCTGTATACAATATGGCGATTATGAAGAACAAGAATCTGTTACATTAGAATGCAATAAAGTATTTGAAAAGAAAATTACTCTTCTATAATTAAACACAATGAACCCGTATACTCGTAATGAGTATACGGGGCATTTAATGCAATAGAAAAGTTTTGAAAGAAAGGGATTATTTCTATTATAAAATAGTTAGTCTAAAAATAGACCATGAGCTATGTTATGCACTTTTAAACGCATCTCATTTGTAACTACTTCTGCTTTTTTAACTTCTTGATAGAATGCTTGGATCTGTTGGAAGTTAGCAGGATTTGTTGTAGGAGCAGAGTAAATATCCTTAATTTGTTTTAATAAGGTTTGTTTTTCATCCATCTTATAGCACCTCTTTATTTTTTACTAAAAGGAAATTACCTTAATGTAGTCTATATCTATTTACCAGTGGATCCCATACCACCAGTTCTTTTTTTGTTTAAAGGCTCGATTTCATCTTTAAAGATATAGAAGTTTTCTATAATACCTTGGCAGAACTTATCACCTTTTTTAATACTGATAGGATTTTCTACAGTGAAATCGACGTAGATATGGCCTTCATTGGTTTCGTTGTCAACAAAATCTTTATCGATGACACCAATTGTATTTATGAATCTAAATCCATATTTCATACCATAAGAAGATCTAGGATAAATCTTCAATACAAGATTTTCTAATACTACACTATTAGCACCTTTTATATTAGTTAATCTACATTTAATACCTGTAGGTACTAGATATCTTAAACCAGGAATTGCATTGATTTCAAATGGACAATAGAAATCATATCCTGCTGAAAATGGAGTAGATCTTCTAGGAAGTTCTACTGTATCGATATCATAGTCTTCATCTTTAATATCTTTAGAATATACATAATTCCACAATCCTGGATTGTTGGTTTTTAAATCTTCTAAAGCTCTTAACCATTCTTTTTTGCTTACTCGTTCAAACATTGATATCTCCTTAAAAATTAATTTATTACTATTAATAATTAGTATGGGAAATCATTAATTGTAAAACTATTTGATTTGAATTATATACTATAATAATGAAAACACCTATGAATAAAGGAGGTGCTATTTATGGAACTTACCGTTTACGGTATTGAAAAATTTGGATTCGATCCAGAATCCGATGTTGACATTGTGTTATGGTAACCTATCGTTTACGATATTGAAACTAAACCATAATACAAATAAAAAATGAGAGTAAATTTATAATCTCTCATTTTTTTTGTTTAAACACAGGAATTCCCCATCCCAATTTAATGGGATGGGGTTGATTCCTATTAGGTGTAATAACCAGTTAAACGAATTTTAAAGGTTTTGTTACCAGGAGTACTATTGATAGGTGCATTAACGCGGAAAGATACAGTAGCAACATTTGTACCACTTGTTTCCACACGACCATTATTCATAGTACCTTTTAAAACGCCTTCACCAGCAGATGCAGTATTAGCTGTAACTTTTTTAGATACGAAGCTAGAACCAGAACCACCGATTTTTAACCAATCGGAATCGGAAGCAAGTTTAGTTTCAATCCATTTATCACGAGCTACGTCTTCATTTGCTGTATTACCATTAGCATCTAAAACAGTAAGAGTACATTCACGAAGGTCAGAATGATCTTCAGTATCATTACCACGGTTGTTCCAGATATTAACCACTAATGGAGTAGAAGGTTCTTGAGCTTTTACAGTACCAACAGACCAAGTGTCTACTGGGCTGGTATTGGCTTCATTATATAATGTAATTACTGGACCCAAATTTGCAGCCATGTAATTTACCTCCTATTATACATAATAACCATTAACACGAATTTTGTAAGTTTTAGTACCAGGTGTAGCATTTACAGGTACAACAACTTTCAAATTCACTTTACAGTAGTTTTGTTTAGACGATGTAGTATTTTTATTACCATCGTTAACTGTTCCTTTGATTGTGAAATCACTAGCTGCAGTAACTGCTTCTGCTTGGAGATGTTTACCATCAGAACCACCTACAGGTGTCCATGTAGAAACGTTACCGTCAACTTTAGGTACGTTTACACGAACCCATTTGCCAGCAACTAATTCACCGTTGGAAGAACCGTCAATATCGAGGGCTGTAATAGTTACATCTTTTAAGTCAGAAATAGCAGTAGAGCCATTGCGATTGTTCCATACATATATAGAGAAAACAGCAGATTCATTACTTGCTTGAACGACACCAGCGTCCCAGTTAGTAACAGATTTATCTGATTCATCCATAATAGTAATACTTGGAGCTGCCATGAATGCACTCCTCCTTTCTTTTCAAAATATTATATAAGTGTTATCACTTCGAATCTTAAAGGCTCGATAAAGCCTCATTAAGATGTCAAGTTATATCTTATATCAATATATTATAATGGAGTATAGCCTAATGTTAAATTAAGCATATTTTCTTGTAGTCCAAGATACTTAGCCAATACTTTCTTGAATAAACCATTATTAGCACTTAATAATGCTGATGGGAAAGATCTCTCTACAAATATATCTCTTATATAAACATTAACAGGTGTGTTTAGTTGGGTGCAATCTTTAAAAGCTTTGTGATTATTAAAGGTATCTTCATCATATCTTAAATTAGATAAATCCAAAGTACCAATAACTTTCTTTAGTTTTACACATCCTTTAAAACTATCAGAAAGTCTTTCTACTGCAAAGAAATTAGTTTTAGATAAGTCTACAGATTCTAACCATTCACAGTTTAAAAATATCTCATCAAATCCATGCTCAGAAAAATATAAAGTTCCGCCAGTATCAAATTCAAAAGTTTCAATTCTGAAACAATCTGCGAATGCTCTAGTCATATCGATCTTTGTATATGGTGTAAAAGTATTATTTCTAAAAATAGGATAGCTTAGTCCTCTATCATATCTAAACATTTCCACACCAGAAGTGCACTTACTAAAATCAATATTTTGAACAATTTTTAATAAAGATGCATCATTCATTAAAGTTGAATTTCCCAAACCAGGGTAATTGCTTTTAACAAATCTATTCATAGAAGTCGCATGAACTACTGAATCAAAATAGTGCCTAATTCTTTCTTTATCCTCATCTGATGGGACAGAATTTGTTACAGATGACTCAGTAAAGCCTATGCCATCTGGCCATACTTTTACATTGTTATCATAATGAACCCCATGTATAGCACACCAATCATCTAAACTCTCATATTTAATATTGATCATATAAGTAGCCCAAGCTTTATATCTTTTATCTATATGCTCAATATTGTATGGATTGCTTCTTCTATTACTATCATTAGATAAAGGAGTATCATCATTATTCATGAATGGATCTTCAGATTTATAATCTGGAAGATTTGGGTCACCAGAAGGAGATTCTGCAAATAATTGCAAATCTAATTTGAAGGAAAGAGAGATAGAACTCCTTCTTTCTAATCTCTCTTTTTTATTAATATTATCCATAATATCTACTCAACGATCTTATATGTAATATCAGGTTTATCATCTCTTAGAGTATTTACATTAATGAACTCTGGTACTGTTTGAGTTTCTTTAAAGTAATTATCTTCTAATTGAGGATTTTTATAGATGGATTGATGTAGTGATTCATAGTTATTTAAACCAATGAATTTGATATAAACAATTTGTTCACGATAGATATTTGTAATATAAGTGATAAGGTTAGGCATATGAAGATCTGTAAGATTATTCATATCCTCAATATATTCTTTAATCGAATTTGTAATATCATCCAATACAGAAGAAGCTTCTTCTTTAGATTGGAATTTGATTTCAAATTTGAGAGAAAGATTAATCTTATCAATATTAGATTCTCTATCGATGTTGTACATTTTAGAAGGCCCGTAAGTATTGAAGAATTTATAATCAATACCGAAAGAATCTTCTAGTAAGAATGTAGCTTGTTGAATATATAATCTACGTTCATCAATCATCTCTACTAGCTTATTAATTCTTTCATTAGAATTAAGATAAGTATATCTTACTACAGGCATCTTATGAATTCTATATCCATAAGTACCAGCTTCTTCATCTTTGTTTAAAGCAATATAAGAGTTATTGAAGTCGCTATAATCATAGAAGATATCCAAACCAGCATCACCAGCAGAATATACGTTTAATAAACTCCATCCATCTAAACCTGGAATTATATTATCTAGATTTCCTTTCTTCTTATTAATCTCATAAGTCTTACCATACTCTTTATCCTCTTTAGCAACAAAGAAGAATTTAACTTTTACGTTTGTTGGTAAGTAAGTCCCTAAATCTTTACCATTTTTGATATTGTGCATACCACTTGGGGAATATATATAGGTATCTTTAGAAGAAATAATGTCATTAAGTTTAAACTTAAATTGGAGATCGTATTGATAACCATTTTGGTTATAACTCATAAGATTAGATTCTAGATATTTGAATGGATACTCATTTCCATCATTATCAGTTCTATAAAGAACGGCGTATACTTTGAAATTCAATTCAGAGATAGTAACACCATCTTCTTCATATTTAACTAATTGGAAGTCGGTACCAATAGATTGATAACAAGTCATATCAATTTTGAATGTATCATAATCATCATAGAATTCTCTGTGAGCATGAACTGTAGTTGCTACGAATTGAATTAGAGATGAGTTATTTACATATTCAAAATATAATGATCTATAGTAATTAACAAGAGTTAGATAATATGATACATAGAATGGGCTCTTATTAATACACATTAGATATGGATTCATATACAAGAAACCATTATCATCCATACTATTAATAGTAGCCTCATCATCAGCCGTTACATTTCTAATAGTTCCAGTTACTGGATCTGCATAGAATTTAGCACCTGGTTTGATAATCATATTACTCTTATTATTATTAGAGAATACATCCGAATCAATATCTGCAGTGATTGTATTAGTAGGAATGATATTATCCCCATCTTTCATCATAAGATATACATAATACAATCTCTCAATTTGGTTATGGACTTTTCTTAATAGATATAAACGACAATCATCTCTTTGAAGAGAGTTAAAGAAGTTATCTAAGTCTGTATAAGTAGATATAGATCCTCTAGACAATGCTTCAGCAGGGATTGCTTGTTTTAATTCATCAATAGTAAGTTTATCATCGCCATATTGGGAATCTGATGCACTCATAAGAACTAGATACATACCCATATATGGATATTTATCAGATTTATAAGACATCAATTCTTGATATTGATTCAATTTGAAATTGCATTTGCTACCAAGTGTTGTAAATACATGAACTGTAATTTCAGCATTTCTTCTTGGTTGGTTTTCTCTATTGAATCTTAAACGAATTGTCTTTTCATCTAGATACATGTAGTTGATGAAATTCTTATTAGAATCTGTAGTATAATCATATAAACCATCATAGATCGGTTCATAATATACAGCTTCTTTATAAGTACCATCTTCTTGTTCTTCAGAAACCATTACATAGAAATATGCTAATTGATCTTCGAAAGTGAAGTTTAAGATCTTAGTTTCTAATGGGTTATTTACAATAATCTTTTTATATATTTGAGTATGAGTAACCTGTCTGATAGTAGTCTTGATAGAGATCATTCTATCACCAGAGATATTTACTACGCCCAAATATGGTAAATAAGGATTAGTAACTGTAGATAATTTATTTGTATCGGTTAATTCATATGCAGCAGTATATAATACCTCACCAGTAGGAAGATGGTGACGTGTTACTATGATATCATAATCTAATACATATGGATATTTTGTAGTCTCACCAATATAGAAGATATACTCTTTGTCGATAACAAATTTATTATTCTTCATATTGGCAACCATTTGAGATTCAGGTAAGTTGATGGTTACTTCAATCTGAGCAGGCTTTGCAGTAATACTATTAATTCCTAAAGCCAATGCATGAGAGATTACATTTCTTTCATATTTAGCTTTTGTAGGAATAGCTTCCATAGAATATTCTGAAGCCATAATAGCTGTATTTTCAGCTAAGTTTCCAAAGATTGAAGATAGATAACCATAAACACCTAATACCAGAGTATCTTCTGGTATATCGATATACTTAGACTTAAGGCCTTCTATAAAGTCTGTTACTTTATAGATATCTGTACTAAGTATATTAGTAGTATAATATGCCATGTCTTCTCCTATTCTTCAGTTCCACGTCTAAACCATTTTTTCTTTAAATATAAAGTTTTATTATTATTTTTGAAGTTTTGGTTATAAGGTCCTTTTTCCATACCAAGTATTTGAGGTTGAGATTCTGGTTCATCTTTGCCCCATTTAAGTAATGGTAATTTATAACCTCTCCAATCAGCTTCTTTAGGAAATACTATATATGGATAATCTACATTCTCACCAGATACTGCACTAATGCTTTCATCCCAAATATCAACTTCATTCTCTGGAGGAGCTTCTGTCATACTACCTTTTTTCCATAGAGCTACTAATGAATTGAAATCTGATAAGATATTTGGCTCCATATCTTCAAAGAAACCGCTTAATTTAAATCCAATAGTAACTTTTAGAGGACCAGATTGAGGGATTTCACTAAATGAAGATCTAGAGATAGACTTAGGAAATACTCCTGTAAATTTAGAGAAGTGAAGAATGGTTTCACCATCATCATCTACTAAGAATCTAAATATGCTCATATGAGAATAAAGTATTTTATTTATAATATAAGATTTCTTAGGAGGTAGTAATCCTAACCAAGATAGTTGTCGTGCAATATCATAAGTTTTAAAGTAATTATAGATTTCTAAATATCTTGTATCTTCAAACTCTACACTAAAATCTATGTTTTCATCAGAGCTTATAGAAGATTTAGGATATAGGATTCTAGATCCAAACATATTTTGAGCAGTTTCTAATTCATCTACTGCAATATCTGGAATATCAATATTAGACGTTTTTCTATTACTTAAAATTCTAACAAATGGACAAGATCTGCCAGAACTACCATCAGATGCTCCATAGCAAAGATTTTCTAAAACAGTATATAGGTATCCATGACTATATAACCAATTAAAGTATGGGATCTGACTAGCTTCAGCAGATAACCATCCAGATTTGGATTTATCATCTGGACTTCCATCATTATATCTTAAGATGGGAAGATCTGGTTTGGTAAAGAATACATACTCTCTAGCACCCTGAACATGATTAAAAGGGTCTAATCTTGGAAGTCTATAGAATGTAGACCAATACTTAAGATCATCTGGTTCGTATATACCATTTGCTCTCATAGTCTTTCTCATGTCGGATTCATGAGATAGTACCTCTGATTTTAATTTTACTATATCCTCATTATCATCATTAGCACGTCCCCACATATGCATAACCGCTTCATCATCATTTCCTTCTATAGGACCTAATGCATCACGGTAATCTGTGTCTCGTGTTATTTCGATAAAATCTTTAGGATCGGCCACTGTCTCACCACCTAACAAAAAAATACAAAATTTATTATACATATGTCGGAGAGGGTACTAATTAATCAGGGCTGTAATGAGCTAATCCTATGACATTATCGTAATTATCTTCAGTGATAATTATATCGATATAATTACTTTTATAATTTCAGGAGGAAATATTTCATGCATGAATATAAGACTCTATTATCCGAAGCGGATATGGGACCTTTAAAAAAGGTTTTGTCCTTGATGGATTTAGACTTTGATGAATTAAAACGTGGAATTACTGGTACTATTAATGGTAGTTCTAGTACAGGTTTTAAAATGAACTCTAATATTGCTAAAGAAGCAAAAGGCTTAACAGCAGTATTTCCTGTATTAGTGAGTGAATCTGTATCTGTAGAACAAGCTCAAATGATTGCTAAAGCAGCAGAACGTAAATATGTAACAATGTTCCAAATGTTATTTGCTGCTAGCCAAATTACAGATGCTAAGAGTGCTCAATCTTATTTGAAGAAATTCCATAATAATATCACTTCTTCTTTAGATTTAAGTGATATGACTGTAGATGATGTAATCGATTTTGCTAATAAATTAGATGAAGAAGTTCAAACAACTGCTTTAACTAATGCTCGTATTACAGAAGCTACTAAAGCTGTATTGGAAGACTTAGCTTTTAATGAAAACTATACTAAAGTATTAGCTGAAAATCTAAATCCTGTTTCTTTGAATAATTACAAAGTTAAAACAGTATTTGGTGATTATAAAGCTACTCAAGTATCTGAAGCTAATGATGACTATTATACAGTAGAAGATAGATCAGATTCTACTGAATGGGAAGGCAGAGACGATAATACTGGTAATGTTTATAAACAAAGAACAAATACTACTAGTAGAAGAATGCCTGTTACTGCTAGAGATCGTGCAGCTACATTAAAAGATAAAAATGCTACTCTTAAAGATAAAGCTGATATCATCTCTAAACAAATTGTTACAACTGATATCAAAAAAGCTAATGAAGCTACTCCTAGCTTAATGATCATCAACTTTGTAACACAAGCAGATGGTAGAGATAATGAAATTGTTAATACCGCAGTTATTGGTGTTAAATGTGTTATCCATTATATCCCATCTTCCGAGATGATGAATAGAATGGTATTAAAAAATACAGATCGCCGAGGTTTATTAAACTTCATTCGTGCTACTACTGGAGAAATTCAATTCTTCCGTGATTTCTTATTTGCTATTGATCGTGCAAAAATTGATGCTGTAGCAAAAACAAATAAGGGTTCTAATTCCCGTATTTGGAAAATGCTTGAAATCCGTGCTAACCGTGCTAAGATGAATAATACTGCCCGTGCAGACAATGCAGCTTGTGCAGCTATTACTATGCTAGTATTATCTAAAGCGGAAGTCGAAATCATTAAACAAAGCTATCGTTTAGATCTCTCTAAAGCATCTACTATGCTCTCTGTTATGAAAGGTTATAACTTCATTGGCGTAGCTGTTATTGATGAAGTAAATGAAAAAGTAGATTTCTTATATGATGATGGTACTAAGAACTTTGAAACTATCTCCTTTATGAGCCTTGAAAGAGAACAAGGTGCTGGTGAGTATAAGAAAATGATTAATACATTAGTGAAAGGAAGATAATAGATGATTACTTATCAAGCTGGCATTAGACCTTTTAACGAAGATGATATGTCAAGTACTGTTAATACTCCAAACAGTATGAATCCTCCAAGATCTAATGGTACTGTGAATAATATTCCACCAAAGGAAACAAAACCTGCCAATATCAATTTTGATGATGGCGAAGGAGATGCTAATCCAAAACCAATTAATCCTGCTGGTAATGTAGCCTCTACTGTTAATATGGTTAAACCTAGTGCTCCAACTAATACGAATAATACTCCTAGCAATAATATTGCTAATCCCGCTAATCAAATGAATAATAATCCTAATAAACGTGCAGTTGGAGAAGAAGTTATGACAAAAGAATTTAAACAAATCGTTAGTGAATATATGGATATCACTGACTACAAAACAAATACACGTTTATATAATTTAGATGAAGCAGAACAAAATACAGTATTGCTTTCTCTTACAAATAAATTATATCAAATGATTGTAGCTAAAATTGATGATGTTGAAAAAGGCGATATTCCTAAATCTCGTGGTGATATCACTCGCCTTCCTAAATACGCTCAATTAAAAGAGTGTGCTAAAACTCTTACAGATATCTTCGAACAATATAAAGAAGATACTACTCCTGTTAAAGTTATCGAAAATGCTATTGATAACTTAGAAGATAACTCTGATGTATTCGTTCAATCTTATATGGCTAAGGTTGATTTCGGTATCATGTTATATGAATCTGTTACTCTTGCTGTAATTGGTTCTTTATCTTACATGATTGCTTGTTGTATCGAATACGTCAAAGACCCTAAAAATGATGGTCTTACTATCGTAATGGATAAAACTGGTGTAGCTAAAGTAAAAGAACACTTACTTTACGAAAACCTTGTTAAATTCAATGAAGCATGCAGAACTAATGATGTAGAAAATGCTATCCATCCATTAATTAAAAATAGAACTCAAAACTTATTTGGTGTTGGTGGCCTAGTATTAGTTAAAGGTGTATTGATTGCTGTTCCAGTAATCATTGCTTTGATCCCATTGATTAAAGATCTAGTATACTACTTCTTTGCTGCTCGTCAACGTGTATCTGTATACTTTGATATTCAAGCAGATTTATTGGAAATGAATGCAAACGAATTAAAAGATAATCCTAATATCACTACTGATGCTGATAAAAAATCTGTAATTCGTAAACAACTTCAAGTTGCTAGAACATTCCGTCAAGTTGCTGATAAATTAGCTGTTGAAGCAAAAACTGCTGAAAATAAAGCTGATAAAGAAATCAAGAAAGATAATAAGAAATATCGCATTGATGATGTAGAAACTAATCCTTCTGAAGTATCTGATGGTCCTTTATTCTAATAAGGGGGTAATTAGATATGCTAGTACTTGGTAAACAACCTAACAAATCTTTATTAGAAAAGGATGAGTTTAATATTGATTGGATACTTCAAGGACCTGAAGTAACTCCAGAAATGAAAAAAGATATCTTAACATCTTTAGAAGATTATGGTTTTAAAATTCCTAAAGATATTGTATCTTATATCATAGCTCACTATAACTACTCTCCATATAGTAAAAATAAATTTGATGTAAAAGATCATAAATGCATTCAATTCAAATATTTCTTAAATTTTGAAAATCCCATGTATTTAACAGCTAAGGAAAGTGCATATCATTTATATCAATTCTATTGCAATGGTGAAAATAGTGAATCTGGAATTTCTCCATTTGAAGTAAGTGAATTGTATCCTATTGCTTGCACAGTTAATGATGCACTAATTTGTGCAGACTCTAAAGGTGCAATCCATTTATATTATTTGGATTCTGATGAAGTTATTAAAGCTGCCAATACATTAGATGAATTCTTATCTAATTTTTATATTAATGATGAATGCTAACAGGAGGAAATAGAAACTATGTTCAAAAGAGCTCCTATGAGCACAGCTGAGTTGATTAAACGCAACTTAGAACAACAAGCTCTTAAAGAGGAATCTATTAACCTTTATCCTGATATTGATAAAGATTTAACTGATGACTTTGATTTTTATAAAAAATATACAAAAGCTCAAGATAAAGCTAAATTAGACAAAGATCTTGTAGACCAATTCTCTGAATCTGTAAATAGCAGATTATTGGAATGCTGTTTATACCAAGGAATGTTGAAACCTGTTCTTAAAGAACAATTCTGCAATTCTCATGAGAGAAAACTTGGTAAAACTTTAGTAAGAAACTTTATCAAAGAGCATGGTGCTTTTAATTTGGTTCAATCTTTAAAAGACAAAAGCTGCTACTTAAATGAATGGTATGAAGCTATCAAAGGTTATCATACTGCTATGATGAATGAAGCTAAAGAAATTGCTCAAGAAGGAATTCCTGAAGCTGAATTATTCGATATCGAAGATGACACTATTAAGAAATTTGTATTTGATACAAAAAGTATCATTCCAAAAGATATCACAAAAATGATTACTTCTCGTGTAGAAGATGCAGTTAATGATTTTATTGATCAAAACAAAAAACAAAAAGAAGAAATCAAGAAAGTATATGAAAAGGCAAAAGAAAAGGTAGCATCTTTAAAAGATACTATCGATCCTAATGACCCTAGCTTCCAAGATTTCAATGGCGATCCAAATACTGAATTAGATCCTAAATATGGCGATCAAGTTCAAGAACAAGCAATGGCTATGGTTCGTGGTAAACAACGTGCTTTCCGTGAAGAAGCTACTTCTGTATTTAGTATTCTAAGTAAAAATACTTTAGAAGCTATTCATAGAAATCAAGCTATTAAAGAATCTTACTCTGTAGGTATGACTGGTAGATTGGATTTCCAAAAAGCTATCAATGATACAAAAGTTATGTATTCTTTCTTAGAATGCTTGAATACTTTGAATATTATGGATTTGAATGAATCTACATTATCTAAACTTCTTACTGATATGAAAAACTCTATTCGGGAAGAAAACTCTGTTACCAATGTAGCTCCAAGTAATCCAACAGCTCCTGGTAGTGAAAAGGCTAGCGGTACTATGACTGTTAATACTAATAATGCAGCACCTGCCCAAAAAGCCCCAACTGCTACAACCACTAATAGTGGTACTGAAGGTAATACTTTATCTTAATAAAATAAACAAAAAAAAAATAAGAGCAGAGTCATTGCGACTCTGCTCTTGTATTTGTGTTATTTTGAAAAGATATCATCAAGGAATTCTTCCATTTTGATCTTTTCTTTTTCTCTTTCTATTCTTTTTTTATGAATTTCCATATGACGCTCTAAGGAGATCATTGGATTTTCATCTATAACAATAGGACTATTTAACAGCGCTTCTGTTATTTCTTTAAGCATAATATACCACACTCCTTAGGATCATATTAAGGAATTATAAAAGATTGGAAATCAAACTTGCTGCTTCTTCAGCTTTATCTTTATTGTTTTTCCAATCTTCGAAAGCTAAGATAGCTTTATCTGCTAAATAAGCGCCTGTTACTACACCAACGCCACAAGCAGCACCAGTGATAACACCTTCTGTAAATGCATCAACTAATCGATCATTTTTATTATCTTTAGCTACAGCATCTGCAATTTTTTCTGCTAATAACGCATTAACTACTACTCCTTCTTGTTTAACTTGTTGGTTCATTTTGTTTTCATTAATCATGTCTAGGTTTTCTTGTTTTGTCATTTTGTTTACCTCTTTCTTTTCAATACTAGATTGTTGTTGACTTTGTTGAATTTGTTGTTCTAAAGCAGCTTTTTGTTCAGAACCCATAGCTGCAGGGTTCACTACTTTTGTTTCCATTACTGGAAACTGAATTGTAGTCTGTACTGGTTGTTGTTGTTGGATTCCCAATGCTGGGTTTTGCAATCCATTATCAAATCCAGATTGATTTTGCTGTGCAGCTTGTTGGATTGCTGTATTGAGATCATCAATGCTGCCAGTATAATAAGTAGGTCTAGCAATAACTGGACCTTGTTGTTGCACAGAAGAATCCTGTGTCGTTTCTTCAACTGCAGGAACTTCAGAAGTAACTTCTACTACACTTTCCATTACTACTGGCTCTTCCACAGCTTTTTTAACTGTGCGTTTGCGACGAGTTACTGTTTTCTTAACAGCTTTTGTTTCATCAGTCGCCTTTGTTGTTGAAGCTTTTTTCGTTGCCATAAATGACTCCTTTCTGTTTAGTAAAAAAGCTTAAAAGTTAAACAGTCAAAAGACTGGAAATCCATTACCGGATTTCACTATTATAGTATATAATTATAATTGATATTACTATTGTTATTTTACACAATATATTGGGTAAGGGAACTTAATCCCTTACCCTAAATAATTATATATTGATTAAATATGTTCCTCTAGCAATCTTATTGCATGTAAATAAGAATCCTAAATTTCTAGAAGCAGATAAATAACTGAGTTCCTCATTGTTTAGATCTGCATACCCAAACTGAGCAATTATATTATTAATACCAGTATTAATAATATTGAATACATTAATATCATTATCCTCTTTAGGATATAGATAAATATGAAGATTATTTGTATAAGGTTCTTCTATAATTTTATAAGTAAAATATCCAGACTTATAATAGTCGGAATTATCTAATACTGATATTAGATTATCAGATCTCAAGACATTACTACGAAGAAGTTTAATTTTTATAGAAGTGCATAAATTAAGATTATTAGAAAAAATATCTGCTGTTTCAATATTAACTAATCTACCCATTACTTTAACATCCATCCTTTATTAAATAAAATTAAATATTATTTGCCAAAGAATTTAATGTCATTTTGCCCAAGTCTTTTAGAAATAGATTTGTATTGATATTTGTTATATAGCATATTCATATACCTTAGAGTTATTTCGATTCTAGGAAGTTCTGAATAGTATTTGTTGAAGCTAGAACTTATTACAATAGAATCATCTATCCAAATGTTGCCATTATACATATCGGAATATTTCTTTTCTACGTTATCAAAATCTGGTTTTGATAGAGGACGTATCATTCCCATCTCTGCTAACATCTTTTCTTTAGTATTAAAAACGTTAGGAGTTTTGAAATAAGCATTATAATGTACTTGGCAAGGTGTATAGATTAAAGACTCTAAAAAATCGAAGTCCTGAGTAGTTTTAAATTGCTTCATAAATTGTCTATCGGCTGCACCTGTAATAGAATATACCTGAATAAATCCTGGGTTGGATCTAGCATTAGAAAGAATATTGTTTCCTTTACTTTTTATAAACCTAGCTCTAGGACGAGGACTACCTTCTGGATTCTCGTATATTACTACATATAATTCAGGCATATAATACATCTGTTGAAGCATTTGATTTCTAGTATTAATAATATCATCCATTTTAGATTTATTAATTTTATATTTGTCTATCATCCAAGAAAGTCTCTCTTGATAGTCTCTTGGGACATGAGAATATTTCTCTTCGTATAGTTTTGCTTTTTGTTTTCTAGTCTTTATTTTATCTCACCTCCCTGAAATAAGACAAGATTACTTAGTAGTATTATTATATATAAAAAACAAAAAAAAAGGCATACTGCAATCAAGCAGTATGCCTGTATTTTTATCTTATAATATTTCCATATTCATCTAAATGAATACCACGTCTAGCTAAAGATTCTACAACCATTCTATCTAGCTCTCTTTTATTCTCTAAAAGCAATTCAAGCTCTCTATTAGTAATCGCTACATTTCTTCTTACTGTATCAGAATATACATAAAGTGCCCCAGCTCCAAAAAGGAATCCCATTAGAAAAGATGAGTTCATGTCAATATCTCCTTATCTATACACTATAGAATATAATAACCTCATATTTATAGTATACAAATATTAAAAATATTACATGATAGAACCATTACCAGATTGGTTACCACCCATATTATTCCAAGCAGCATAGATAGAACCTAATGCTTTTGACCAAGTGTGAACTAATCTATCTTTTACTGTATTAGAACCAAGTCGGGTTAACCAATATAGTTTTACATATCTAAGCATATTAGGTTCTGCAATATTAACACCACACATATTGGCAAGATAATCTAATTGTGCTGGATTGCCTATCATATCATTATCACCTTTACCAGTAGCCATAGACATGATATCATATAGATCTTTGATTGATAACTGAATCGTTACCTGAGTAGGCAAACCATCTTGAGTCCATCCTTGTAGGTCACCACGTTGAATAGAGCAGTTTGTAATAATACCCATATCTACATGGAACATGGATTTATAGAATGCACGAACTAAGAATGGAGATACATAAGTATTATCACCAGCAGATCTAGGCATAACAAATCCTAGTATATGACAAAGTGGAACGTATATATTCAAATAGATTGATAATACATCACAATCAGGAGAATCTAATTTGATTGTAACATCATACGATCTCATGAAAGAAGAATCTGCCCAGATTTCTGGGAAGAACATCTTACCGCCAGCCATCATAGTGTTAACGTGTTTCCACATAGAACCAAGAATACCACCCATGCTACTAGTATCGCTAGAACCCTTTTCTAAATCTGCTTCTGGTTTAAGATTCATATTGGTTACACCAGATGCACCACCTAAAAGGAAGTTAATCTCACGAGCCATATCTGATACTTGATTAATTTTATTAGCTAATTGAGATTGAGTTGTATTATTAGAGAAAGACTCTTGTACTTGAGTTTCTGAATTAATATAGAAAGAAACGGATCCTCTATGGTATCCAGCAAATGGATGTTGAGATGCTAAGCCCCAATCAAAATTACCAAGTTTATTCTTTTCTCCATTAGCCCCATATTCTATTTCTACATCACTGATGTTTAATAATGCTGCAACAGATCTACACATTTGATTTACTGCAAAGAAATAATCTTCTGGAGTAGCTTTAAAGTTATAATATCTACCAGATTGGTTTACCAATTTATTTACATCAGATTCACTAACTTCACCATGGTTATTACTAATAGCAGATACTATTTCTTTTTGAATCTTGGATTTCTTATCTCCCTCATAACCTTGAAGGAAATTAGCAACCCCTGCTTGTAATACCATGATAGGAGCACGTCCTACTATCTTTTGAGCAAATTTTCTACCAAATGATGCATCGTTATTAGTATTATCAATTCTATTATCACAGATAGGCATAAATTGATATGGCATGCCAAATACAGTTCTTATATTCTTTACTGTCATTTTATTCATATTGCTAATAAAATCATCAATAGCATTAAATGCTTTAGTAAATCCTTCTTTGAAAGATTTGATTTCGCTCATAAGATCTTTATATTGAGCTTCGGATGCAGCCTTTTGTAAATCTACATCTTTAAACTTACCATCTTTATTTTTATAAGAAAACTCATCTAAAGATACTCTATAGCTATTACCATCTACGTCTTTAATATTAGCATAACCAGATGAATCAATTGATTCTACTTTGAAGGTAGATCCATCAGCTTTAGCAGATTCTGGAATATCTAATCCATTAACGTCTTTTTTTACACTATCTTTAATTTTAACAGTAGTACCTTCTAATTGGAGATCCATATCATCATTATTTTGTTTTTCATCTCCAGCAAATGATTGAAGATTAAGTCTGATCATCTTTTCTTTTAAAAGATCTTCATCTATATCTATCATCTTAGACAGTCTATCGGTTTTTAATATATATCTGCCAGATATAGTTTTTAACCAACCATCCTCTTCAGATACTACTTCTACAGTTTTACCTTTATCTAAACTATTTACAACATTACCAGATGCTGATGGTTTATCCATAACTAGCACTGGTGCATTGATTTTATATAATTCAAACATTTTATATCCTCCTAAATATCTTAGGTTTATTACAAAAATGTCAGGGATAGCATTTCTGCTATCCCTGAATAGTTTATCTTAAAGCAATACTGTTCATATTGTCAATAATTGATTGATAGTTACTAATATCGGTTGTACCGACTCTATTAAAGTTACCCTCTACACCTGCACCCGCACCTACGGTAGAAGCTGTCATTGCTCCTACAGCAGCTCCAGATTGAGGCATAGCCGCTCCATTTACGTTAGCCTTAATACCTTCTTTTGCAAAAGTATTTGCTAATTGAACGATTGCGGAGAGTAATTCATTAGTTTTAGATTGTTCTTGAATAAGCTTATCTAATTTAGCTCCCAAATCACCAGTACCAACATTAGCAGAGCTAGCTTGAATTCCAGAAGGAGTTCCAGTTGCACCACTAGGAGCATTGGTATATTTAGGATCATTTGATAATACTTTAATTGCATCAGCTTTACTCATACCATGAGTATTCACTAAGTAATTAATATCATTATCAGAATATGGAATACCATTTGGTGCTATTCCATTATTAGTAGCTTCAAGACTAGTCTTAGCAATAGGTAAATTAAAGTTAGAGGATTTTAAGCCATCTAAATAGCTTCTACCATAAGATTTAATACTACCCCATGCATTAGATGCAAGATTTTTGATCATAGAGCCAAAGCCTCTACCAAATGTAGAAGTTTTTCCTCTACCAAATCTAGATCTTGTATTCTTAGGAATTTGTTCGTGTAAACCATACATGCCTTCATCGATACCTCTGTTGGCTGTATAATCTACTTTAATTCTAGTACTACCTCTACCATATCTGGAGATACTCATAAATCCAGGAGTAGATGCATCGCCATGTTTACCTTTACCAGCATTGCCAGAAGCTAAACCTTCGATAGAATATTGGCAAGGGTCTACAGCTCCAGACATACCAGAACAAGATTGGTCACTTGTTACAGTGTAGTGTAAGTGAGGTCCAGTACTTGCACCAGTGTTACCAGATTTAGCAACAATTGTACCAGATTTAACTGTATCGCCTTTTTGAACGCATTGTTCAGATAGATGGGCAAATAGATGGTACATTCCTTTACCATCTTTGATTACTACGAAGTTACCGTATCCACTACCAGGACCACCTTGAGATCCTACATCATCAACAGTACCATCTACAGGAGTAGGAACTGGAGTTCCTTCATCAACACCTAAGTCAATACCATTATGATTTGTAGAACCTACGCCACCAGGGCTTTCACGAGGTCCAAATGGAGATGTAATAGGAGCATTGCCCATACCTGCTTGAAGTGCAGCTGCTGCAGAGCCAGATTGAGGAGTTGCTACAGATCCAGCACCACCAGATTGACTTCCACCAGAAGACGAACCACTCTTATTACCACTATCCATACCTAAGATACTGCTAAATGGATTTTCATCGCCAAATAAGAATTTGAGATTATTGCCAAATATTTTGGATGCGGATCCCATGATTGTAGAACCAAGCATCTTAGTCATCTTAGATAATGGAGCAGCCATTCTTTCAGCCATACCAGTGATTCTTCCGAAGAATCCTTTACTATAATCAGAACCAGAAGAAGCTTTATTAGCTGCAGCTGCTTGAGCAGCAGTTTTAGCTCTATTTTCTTTTTGTGCTTGAGTAATAGTAGGAGCAAATGCAGGTTTAGCAGTAGGCTGTGCCAACATTTCTCCAGGAGAGGAGGCTGCCCAAGGATTAGCTTTAGGAGTAGGAGATACACCTGTAAGCGTTTGAGTTGCATTCAAAGTTAATTGTTGAGGACCAGCACCCATACCAAATCTAGCTTTAAGATGTTTACCTTTGCCAGAAGTTGGAAGGGTTCCTTTACCAGCTAAAATAGCTTTTGCAGAAGCAATACGTCTAGGATAGCTTGCTGTATCTCCAGAAACTTCGAATCCTTTTTCCCAAGTAACTACTGCATCTTCAATAGATTGATTTGCCATAGCTTGAACAAATTGATTATAGTATCCACCAGGTCCGATTTCAGACCATAAGTATTCTAACTGTACAGATAGATCATCCCAATTTTTGCCTTTAGAACTTGCTAATGATTGTAGTTTACTAGCGCGATCATTTAACCATTGACAGATACCAATCGCACCAATTTCATTCTTAGCAGAAGGATTGTATTCAGATTCTGCTTCAATATTACCGCAAATAGCAGCTGCTTGAATATCATTTAAACCTTTAGATTTTAAGAAATCAAAGATTTGTTTTGCATTTGCAGCAGCATCACCATTTACTGCGTTATTAGAGCCGTCTGAAGAACCACCGCTACTAGAAGTGGATCCAAATGATAATGCATTGCTAAATATTTCAGCAACTTTAGCAAATCCGCTTAAGAAACCAGTAGCACCAGAACTACCACTAGAGGAACCTCCAGTTGCTTTGCTTGGTTTGCCTGGATCTCTCTTACCGAATTTAGAATTATCAATTAGAGACATATTTGGTTGGCCAGATGGGATAGCAGACATAGCACCATTCATACCATTAACATATTCATCAATAGATGCACCAAAGTAACCATTCTTTTTCAAACGAGTTGCAAAGTCAGTTACATCTGTAGAACCGCTTAAAGATGGCTCATTACATTTATTACAATAATATGCATAGTATTCAGCCCATTCTTCTTCGTTTCCGAAGTGCATGTAGTAGTTACCACCATCAGGTTGTTTGTCTTTAGGATCTCCAGTAGGTTCGTTTTGAGTCATACCACCAAAATTGTAGTTTTCTCTAGCTAATTGGGAAGAGAATCCACCTGATTCATGATACCATTGAGCGAAGACCAATTTAGCATCAATACCAGTTTTAGGAGCAACCCAGTTAGCCAATGCCCACATCTTATCAGCAGAGATTCCACCTCTACCATATCTAAACTTACCTGTTCCGAAATGGAAGTTATTAGCTCTTAAAGAGGAAGTTCCTCTACCATATCTTACATTTTTACCAGAACCATATCGTTTAGATCTAGCACTAATGGCAATAGTAGATTTAGATAAAAGATCATTTGCTTTATAAATCTTATTAGGTTGACGAGTTTCTGGGTCTTGAACAATAACGTTTCCGTTAGCATCAATACCAGTAGCTGTAACATAATGTGGATTTTCAGCAAATGGAGTTCTATTAGACTCACCAGCAGTATCTTGACCCATCAATACAACAGGATTACCTGCTTGTAAAGATCTCTTAATAGAATCATTATCATAAAGAGTATCTGTTTCCATACCAGCTTTATTCATGAAACTAGAGAAGAACTCAGGTCTAGTACCACCATTGGTTTCTTTGAATCCACCTTTAATAGCATATTGAGCAGCCATACGAGGATCTACATCTACACCAAGAGAAGATAGTGCATTAACAGCAGATACAGGACCACATCCAGAGTCGGCCATAGTTTGAGCTTCGGAATCGCCAGGAGCATTGAATGGCATAGAGTAATTAGAATCTAATTGAGAGTAGAAGTTACCTTTACCATATTTAGAAGTTTTACCTTTACCACCATTTCCAATACCAAAGAAGTTCATAAGACCAGTTTTGGCCTCTCCAATAGTATCAGCAGCTTTACCAGCTTTATCTTTAACCCAATCTACACCTTGGTTGAATCCTTGTTTAACTGTATCTGCAGCGCTAGAAATACCAGAGGTTACAGAATTATAGATATTTGACGCTCCTTGTTTGAGGCCTCCCCACAATTCTAAACCTTTATTTTTAGCCCACTCTAGGTTATTACCTACAAAGTCTTTAAACTGATTTGCCTTTTCAACGACTTTTTCAACGACGCTCTTAGCACCAGTCTTAACACTTTTAACCATATCACCTAAAGTATCTTTAGCTTTATCTACATTATCACTGAAGGAGGAAGATTGCTCATCTTTCCCTCTAGGTTTTTGTCTTCTTAATTCATCTAGTTCTTTTTTACCAAAACCGAATGCTGGACCGATGTATTCAATACCCATTTCTAATACAGCATCTTCTGGAATGATAATACCTAGAATAGGAATTGCAGCACACATAGCTGTTACAACACCTGATACGATTTTCATACCAGTACTAGAAGTACCTTCAGAAAGTTTAAGCATTTCATCGGCATTGTTATAGCCATGATAGAAGTCAGATATAATACCGCCAACAATAATAACAGCAGATACTATAGCCCCGATACCAGTAGAAGCAGCGGCAGCTTCAGCACCTTGTCTAATTAGTTTTGTTGCAGCACGAGCAATATTAGCAGGTTTAGCAGCTCTTTCTAAAAGCTTAGCACCAAATGCTTTAACAGCATTGACGGCTTTGCCAGGAAGAACTGATTCTAATTTTCCTGTTACTTTTGTAATACCGTCTTTAAGCTTAGCCAATAGAGCTTGGATAGTAGAATTTTGAGTTTCTGCTTTAGCAGCAGCATCTGTTACATCAGATCCTACTTCTTTAGCAAATCCTAAAGCATCTTTACCTTTAGCTACTAAAGAACTCATTCCTTTACCAGCCATACTTAATGCTTTGCTATCTACCATACCATGATACATATCACTTGGAATAGAAGAGAAGTCACCATTAGCTATATCATAAGCAGCAGCACCAGCAGCGCCCATACCACCAATACCACCACCAAGTTTAGCTATAATACTAGATGCGCCTATAGATGCTCCTAAACCTTTAAGAGTATCTGTAAGTCCTCCAGATTGTTCTGCTGGATTATCAATACCATTAGCAGAAACATTTCCACTCATTCCAAAACTTAGAGCCCCTAATCCAGCTAAAGCAGCACCAACTCTGCCTTTGCCTTTTAGTCTAGAACCTAATTTAGATAGAATGCCAGGATTTGCAGCTTCTTGAGCTGCTTGTCTAGCGGCTACTGCTTGTTCGGCTTTAGCTAATCCGCCTAATTTAGATTTAACTTGACCGCGATCTTGTATGTATTTCTTAACAGAATCAGATTGGTACATGGATGCAGCTTTGTTTGCAGCATGCTCAGCAGCAATTTGTTCAGCTTTAGCTAAGTTTTTAGCACCAGATTTAGAGAATTTGCTTCCAAGTTTACTGAATGCATAATCACCTAATGCTTGACCACCTACATCTAGAGCGAAATCTCCAAGATCGAAATCTTGTCCATTTGCCATTCTGTAGGCTTGCATAGCAGCAGCGCCACCTAACCAACCAGCTGGTTTGCCAAATCTTTTTCCTAAGAATCTATTAGCAGCCATGCTACCAGCACCCATTGCTAAATCGCCAGGAAGGGCAGATAGGCTTTCTTGAGCAGCTTGTTCATCTCCAGTAGCTTTGTTATAGATATATCTAGCGCCATCGAATAAACCATAGCCTGCTATACCACCTAAACCTTTAGCAGCTGTAGATGTAAAGAATTTACCAAGTTTACCTTTAATATTACCTAAGAAGGAATTACCAGCACCAGCAGCTTTAGCAGCTACATCTCCAGCTTTTGTTCTTAGAGAATCAGGAATTAATCCGCCTACCATAGATTTTGCACTACTCCAAACGAATCTACCTAAATCTTTAATACCTTCTTTAAGAACATTTTTTAATCCGCCTGCCATCTTAGCAATTGCACCAGCAATCACTGGACCTATTAATGGAATAGAAGATAGCATATTCATAATACTGGATAAAGGTCCACCAAATAGAGAGTCTAATAAGCTACCACCAGCGGCTTTTGCTTTTTGACCAACTTTAGATGCACCAGCACCAATTTTTTCAGCAATTCGTTCTAATGCAACAGTAGATCTTTCTTGCAATTGAACTTTGTGTTGGTTCTTAGCATCTATCTCTCTATTGTGTTTATTAGGAATTTCCATTAATTGACCATCTGCAGAAGAGATAGCATATTCTTTAGTGTCGCCGTCAGCAGTAGGAACTGTTGTTATACCATTACGGGTAGTAGCTCCCATACTAGCAGCACCTTTAGAACTAGACATGTTTGCACCAATAATAGAGGATGCGGATAATGATCCCATATCTTTGGCAATCTCATCTTTAGTTCTCATATCAGTAGCTTTAGATGAAGTGGATACATCTTCTAATCCATCAGAAGATTTGTTCTTGTCTCCACCTCCAAATAAGCTTCCAAATAATCCACCACCAGATTTAGATCCAGAGCTAAATAGACTAGATATTGAACCGATGATACCACCACCAGCATGATGCTCAATAGAATCATCTAATTTCTTACCATGAAGAAGTTTAAATGTTTCTCTAGAACCAGGAGCTAGTTTCATCTTTTCTGCCATACCAAATGGAAGGAAAGATTTAGTAATCATAGGAATGATAGCATTGGTAAAGTTTTGAAGCGCATTCAATACTTCACCTTGACGCTTATCTATTTTAGCATTTTCTTTTTCTAATCTAGTAAAGAAACCTTTGCGATCATCATAAAGTGCATTATAGAAACCTTTCTTGACAGCATCACTCATGTCTTTAACTCCGCCATTTCCTGTAAGGAAATTATAAAGCTGAGTCATGTCTTTATTGCCAAGATTATTATCTTCGGCTTCTGTTTCATCTAGTCTAGCATTTAGAGACATACCTTTACGTTTTTGCAATTCGTTTACACGGCTACCTAATACTCTGGAAATTGCTTCCATTTCTTTGATAGCATCTTCGTCTCCTCGCACAACTCTAAGGTATAGTTTTCTAAAGTCGTCTTGTTCAATTAGAGGATTTTCAATACCTCTTGTTAGTCCTTTATATACTTTATCAGCTATTTCATAAATAGCAGATTTGTTATCTTTAGAATTGAATACTCTTGCAGCTTCTTTAGCTCTGACTACTTTCTTTTCACCAGCTTTTAAAGTTTGTACAAGAGATCTATATTGTTCATCTGATAGTACACTACCATTTTTAGCTTTGAATTTAGCAAGTTTATCAAGTGCACCTTGTACGCCTTTGCCATTTTTAAACTCATCAATGATTCCTAGAGCATTAAGATCTACAGCTCCTCTAGTTTGCTCTTGAATATCATCTGCTGCTGCTCTAAAGTCAGCATAAGATTCTTTAGTAGCTTGATTTAAATAATAATCTTCACCACGATATTTTCTATTCTTAGCAAAGTCTAAAGCATCATTCATTTGAGCTCTAGCCATATTGATACCAGCATAATTGTCAGTACCAACTTCGCCCATCATTCTAGTAACGTCGGCTACATTACCAGTCATATTGTTTTCATCAATCAATCTGATTTGATCTTCAGTAGAACCAGTGCCATAACCTTTTTGAATAAGTTTCCGGTTAGCCCATCCACCTACTTTACGTTCCATTCCTTTAGCAAAAGAACCAGCTTTTCTACCAACAAATTTGGCTAAGCCTTTTCCCCATCCTCCGATTTTTGTCCCGATACCTAGTTTATCGAAAAGTTTCTCGAAGAATAGACCTGGAGAATCTAGTTTACCTTTGATAAAGTTTGTAATAGATTTAGCAGTTTGTAAACCATAAACTCCTATTAATTTAGTAACAGGTTTGACAGTATTGAAGATAGGTTTGATCATATCATCTCTTAACCATCTACCCATATTTTGTCTAATATCTTGAAGAGCCCATTTAAGAGGATTAGTAAAGTGACGTCTAATAGCACCAGCTAAACCGCCACGTCTTACACCATTCTTATCCTTGATACCAAGCATAAGCTCTTCAAATTTATCAGTAGTGGATAGTACACCTAACCCTGCACCTAAAATGGAGTTACCAAGAATACCAAATGGACCTAAAAGCATAGTACCAATAGTAGCAGCAGCAACTCGAGGGAAGTGTTTCTTAATAAGATCTTTACGATCCTTATTTAACAGACCACCACGGTCACCAAATAAGAAGTCATTTAAGTCTTTATTATTTTTAACTACAGAGATACTGGCTCCAAGCATAGCCCCACCCAAAGGACCGAATGGGAGTACTAAGCCAGAAATAGCACCTACTGTACCATATTTCTTAGCATCTGGCATATACTTTTGTAAAGTATCTTGCCATTTTTTAGATATTAAGCCTTCTTTATGAGTAACATTGCCTTCAGCGTCTACAATATCTTTACCAAATACTGTTTCTTGGAAGGTTTTATTATTCTTGATAATATTGATAGCAGAACCTGCCATAGCCCCAAATAATGGACCGCCTAATGGAAACAATGTACCAAGTAAAGCACCAGCAGCGCCACCTTGAACAGCATTACCCATATTCTTTTTAGCAAAGTCATTAAATTGAGAAGCAGCTTTCTTAGGATCTATACCAAAGGCTTGTTCTATACCTGTAGATAAACCATTGAGACCCATAGCATGAGCTACTTTTCCTGTAGCTCTATCAATACCTCTTGTAAAGAAGTTTCCTTTATTTCTATTTCTAGCATCAGCAGAGGCTTGTTCATATGCCCCTAACTGTCCTACAATTTCTAAGTCAGAAGTACCACCAGCATGATGACCAATATTAGAAATCAATCTACGTTTGAAGTCTTTCTCTTCAGACAATTGTTGACCAATATTAACACTATCCTTTTCAGGATTGAAAGGATTCATATTTGCTGGAATTACTAATTCACCTTTATGAAGTGTAGTAAGTGTTACATTACCTTTAGATGGGTTAACGTATTTAATACCGCTTGCATGATGTTCTATACCACGTTCAGCTTCAGCTAATTTAGCCAATCTAGATTGTACTGGACCTCTTTGAGATACGTATTCATTCACAGCATCTGATTGGTACCTTCTTCCAGCAGATGGTAAATTAAGTCCAAAGAATTGAGCAGCCTCTCTTCCTGAACTTTGTATAGAATCTCTAGTGTATCCATATACACCTTGAACACCTTGTTTAGCATTATCTTTAACGAAGTTAACACCACGTCTTACTTTAGCTTTAGCAGCAGCTATACCTCTATCAAGGTCAAACCCAAACCAATCTTTAGCAAATCCTTTAATCTTATCAGGAAGAGTCTTAGCTAATTTATCTCTAAGACTTCCTAAAATACTATTAATTTGCTTATTAAGGTTATTAGTAATTTCCTTCATATCATGAATCATTACATTGAATAACCCTTTAACAGGTTTGCCATCTTCATCCTTGATATTAGTATTCTTACCAAAAAGCATATCATGCATGAATTCATCAGCACCAGCTATAACAGTTGTAAGCAATCCAGCAGGAGCTTTGAATATACCTTGCACGCCTTGTTGAATAGTTAATAGCTTATCACCAATTGTACTAGATTTTATTACATCATCTAAGAAACTAGTAGTTTTATTAGTGAGAGTATCAGCTAATTTACCTTTTTTCTTTTTAGGTTTAAATGTCCCACCACTTATAGCTTTGAGAGCATTTGTTAATTCAGCATCAAGAGCAGAGGCTGTAGCTCCACTCATATTAGAATTAGAGTTTTCAACAACAGAAGATTTGATTGTCTTCTCTTTTTGTTTTATTTGTCTTAAGAATGCTTGGTCTATAGCTGTAGTAGGATCAGCTTTTCCTCCTCTACTACTGCCAGATCTAGGACCTCCTCCAGAAGATAATAAGTTTCTGATATGGAATAATTCTTTATAAATATTATATTGATAATCGTATAAAGACATACCATATTTATCTTTATACCTTGCATTTGGAGGGACAAAATTATTAGCCATATACTCACCACCAATAGAAGTTTTTATACTTCCATTAGTAGCTTCATGTACAAGACCCTGACCAGAAGCAAATAGGTTTTGAACCATTTCATTCTTCTTAGCCAAAGTACTACTTATCTTAGCTTGCTGTTTTCCTAATTGACCAGATGCTCTAAACATATTCATCACAAGATCAAATGTTTCTTGAGAAGTATCTTTACTCTTGTATTGATTATCTTTATTTTTGTATTTGGTTAGAATCCTATCAATATCTCTAGGATTGAAGTTGCCATTCTTCCAAACACCATCCATCAATTTATTAGCAGCATTTATAATTTCTTTTTTACGCCTATTATATTCTTGCTTATTAGCAGTTCCTAGATCACTATTAGAAAGAGCAACAGCTATAGATTCTCTTAGCTCTTTGAATGCCTCTCTTTTTAATTTAGTATCTATATTCTTTTGACTATTAGCAGCACTAAGCTCATTAGTCCATCTACCAGTTTGATAGTTAAATATTCTAGGAGTTTCTCCTGTAAGAGCAGATTCTATCTTTCTTAAGTATCCAGGAATAACTTCTACTAAAGATTTCTGTGCAATACCATTCCAGGCAATAGCGCCTTTATTATAATTGCTGCTTTGGAAATCTTTTAAGAAATCTTTGTATTCCTCTTTTACACCAAAGATTCTAGATAACTCTTTGGCCATACCTTTCTTACCATTACCCATATCAAATACTTGGGCTAAGGCAGATTGTATATAACCATTGATATTTTTATCAAACCCACTAATAGCTTTCTTCAGATCTTTACCCATTGCCATACTAATACCGCTTTTGGTAATAGCTTTCATAGGATTACCTGTAAACTCAGCTATAAACATAGGAAGGGATGCATAGAACATTTTCATTGTTTCTAATGTACCGCCTTCTCTGTTAGCTTTTCCAGAAATGGATTTAAAATAGTTTTCTAAACTAAATCCATCTGATCCAAATACTTTACTAGCTTTAGATTGGTTTCTACTAGTCTTGGTATCAAAAGAATCCTTATATACAGATCTCTGTATATCTATTAATTCTTTTAATATGGCATTGTTTTCATTAGTCAACTTACTCATAGTTTCAAAATACTTAGTAGCATTTTGAGTATAAGTAAGCATTACTTTATTATTAAACTCTATCAAAGAGTTCATACCTTGCCCCAACATACTGAAGCCATTGTTCATGATACCAATTTGTCTTTCGCCCTGGGCAAATTGTGCATGGGAGATAGCTTTTTGGTTCTTGAGTTGAACGTCAGTAGTCTCAGCAATTACTCTAGATAGAGAACTAGTATTAGCTCTTAACTGACCAGAAATCATAGATGCTACTACGGCATCACCCCTAGATATTTTAGATCCAGGGTTGTTCTCATCAGTATCTTCAAAGTCTTCCATCATATCGCCAAACATATCAGACATCAAGTCCATCATCATTTTTTGTTCGGCTTTAGCAACATTTTCGTTTTCATGATAGAAGTTACCAGAAGTGATTTCTCTTTTTAAATTCCTAAACGTATCATTGACTGGTTTGAAAATAAATTGCTCTCTAAGATTTTTCATTTTAAGACCAGTTGCTTGTCTAGAACCAACGATCTCTTTAAATGAATTCTTAGCATAATCTCTATTATTTTCAATCATCTTAGTTGTTATCGGTGCTTGATCTTTAAGAACTTCTACCGCAGCAAACTTTAATGATTTACCAAGTCTTCTCGTATAGGCTAGAATAGAGTTTTTTGCCATAAAAGACTTTATCCTCCTTTCTTTAAGCATTATGCTGATGTCTTAATTCGACATAATGATCCCCACTACAGAACTTAATCTGTAGTGGGATGTTCATTATTTGCGGGAATGCTCCAGATATACTAAACGCTTAGTATATCAAAAAGGTAGAACTGGGTCTAACTCTTTGGAGGATAATTATTTATCCTCTTCTTGTTTTGTGAAACGATTAAAAGATTTACCTTCTGTATCATTCCAAAAACGTGTTTGCTTAGTTGGATCAATTTCTTTCCAATTATCTTGTTTCATTTCTTCAATAGTAGCTTTTCTAAAAGCTGGTACAGAAATAAATGTAATACGGAATTTATATTTAATAGAAGCAGTCTTTCTATCAAAGACCGTTCTCCAACCAAGAGCAATATTAGAATCTGTTTTAAAACCTACTTCTTTAGAATTAATACTAAAGGAAAGTGTATTAGGATAGTTTTCATTAGATACTGATGGGATATTATTAGCAATGCTATTCATCATAGCTTTAAGAACAGCTGCTTCAATAGCTGTATCTCCACAATAAGCTTTTAATTCTGGAATATTTTTAATTACTGTAGTATAAGCTTCTTCGAATGTATCGAAAGTCTTAGTAAGATTAATAACAGTCGGTTTTGTAGTGAATTTTCCTTTAGCAAAGTTAGGCATATTTAGTTCTCCTCTTTATCTGATTCATTTTCTAGTTGTTTGTATTTTTCTGCTTTTTCTAAAATATCTTTTGCATCGTCAATAGTCTTTACTTCCATATCAGTAATTTCTACTTCTTCTCCAAGATCTTCATCTACTCCATTAGATATATTAGAATCTGATAAGAATATTGTATTAGGATCAAATCTATTTGAAATGTCTTTATTATTAGGAGTAAGAGCTATAAATACTATTCTAGAGAATATATCTGGGAATTGTTCGTCTTCATTGATTAAGAAGTTGTAGTTTAATTCATCAATCAAATGTTTAACCAATCCTTCTGTAACTAATTGAACTTCTTTTTGTGCAGCCATATCAGATCTAATATTTATGAAATGAGCAAGTTGTTCAATAGTAAAGGTCATCATAACCTTAGTAGTCACATTCATTGGTAACCAAGCTCTAGCATCTTCTTTAACGATCTTATTATCCAAAGCATATTTATAATTGCCAAATGGATCTATATTTCTAATATAATCAACAGTTGACTGATCAAGATTAGAATATCTTCCTGGATTTGTATCTAATGGATTGATAAATTGAGATAAGTCAGTTTGATGTTTTACATAGCGTTGTGATTCTTGAGAAATAGCAACTCTGTGGCGAGTCATCTGATTAGCACAAGCTCTTGAAATATCATGGAATACAAAAGACATCGTAGAGACTTTGAATAGATCTTTAATATCAAACCCATATATTTTGATATGATTAAATATCTTTTCTAAATATTTGTCTTTTCTATGTAAGAAGGTTACAGTATTAGAATCCCATTCTTCTGTAATTGATTGATACTCTTCTGCAACTGTATCATAATTATTAGGAGATTCTAGTTTCTCATAATCATATCTATGCTGAGTTACTGCAGAAATAATTTCTTTCGTAGCAACCTCTGGTTCATATACACATAAGTCTTCATCTAATAGACCTGCTTCAATATATTGAGTAAGAATCTCTTTTTCAAAAGATGCATACATTATATTTTTAACAGTTTGAACAAATGGATTTTCTTCAGAACATTCTTTGATTATATGACCAAATGCTCTAGCTGATCCGCTAATAAGAATCATAATAGAAAGATTGGATTGTTCCTTAATAGAAATTTTGCAGTATTTTGTATATGATAAAAACTCTGTCACATACTTCATATAGTTTGTTGTAAATGAAGTATAAGAAGGAATCTTAATAATAGCAATTGCATTAGTGTGTTCAAAAGGAGATTCATGACCTCTTTTACCCATTCTAGAGCAATATCCTTTTTGTTTATCATATCCTCCATCAGGAAGCATTCCTACACAAACTCTTCCAGATCTGTTTAGTAGATATACATTATCAGATACGTCTACTATTTCAAATTCTGGAGTTGGAATAACAATTCCTTGCATTTTCTCCATATTCTTTGTATCAGTATTCCATTCATCACTTGTGTGAGAACCACCTTTAACTATATCTGTAATTTTGTTTATTAATCCCATTTTAATACTTCTCCTCTTAATAAAGGAATATAAAGCCATATAAATATTTATCTTATAAAAAAGTCAGTGAAATTATATAAAATTAAAGAGAAACCCTAGAACCATTACGGCTCTAGGGCATGAATTAGAAGTATTAATCAACCAATTTATGAGAGTTATAAAGTCTACCACAAGGGTCCATGTAGGAATCATATAAATCATCATAATCATACATTAAATGATGAGTACCACCATTTCTATGGTGATGATATGGTCCGCCATAGTATTCTCCCCTCCAACCATTTTCTCTACTTTCGTAGTCATAGGAAGGTGGATATAATTGAGGTCTGCATACTCTACCATGTTCACAACAACATCCACAATCTTCTTTAGGAGATTTAGGAGCATAAACATAATTAGATCTGCTTCTTGGATGGCATTCATGAATTTCATGAATTGCATTTCCAGGATTGAATCTTTGGTATCTTTCTGTACCCATAATAAGTTTATTAGCATTAGGATCATACCAATATCCATCATAGAACGGTTCATTTATTTCATCATATTGACCATCACTATGAATTAGAACACAAGGAATATTATTCTCTCTACATAATTTAATGATTGGATATACAGCAGAAGCTCTATAAGCAACATTGTTATCCATAAAGATAATAACCCTATCTAATTTAGAAGTATTGGAGAATGGATGGAAGTTCTGTAATGCACACAAGAAGTCAGAGATACTATGTCTCATAGCTCCAGGATTTCTTGGGTCTGAAATTAATGGAGATTTATGCATTCTATTATAGTCTACACCATACATATGAGCAATCTTTTCTACATCGAAATCAGATCTTGGAGATCCACCATAGATAACTTCTAAATTCATTCTTCTATAATATCTTTCAAAGAATGTAGTTAATGATCTAGTAACAACGTATGCTTCATATCTCCATAAAGGATCTACTACAATAGCTACTCTACCATAAGCTTTAGGAGTTAAAGCTTTTGCTACATTTCCACCACATTCACAGTTAGTCCAATTATCCATAATAGGATTAGGATTTCCTTGTACATTGACAGAACAAGAGAATTCAGCTTCGGCTGTTACATCAAACCAGTTAAGCATGAATTCATCTTCTTTACTTAGCTTATCTCCGCAACAACACTTATTCATGATTACTTTCCTTTCTATCTCTTCTTCGACCTCCAGCAAGTCTATATTCTCGTTTGGTTTCTTTGACATAGACTTTCATTCCAGGTCTTAATAATTCTCTAGGCATTTCTAAGAGATCATTCATTGTATCTACAATCATAAAATCATCAGTAGGTTCTGGTTTTACATATCTTGTATTTATTACATGGATTTCAGAATAGATATCTTCTAATTGTCTATTACCAGTAGTAACTTTACCAGGAAGATCTTTATAATATCCGTTAACAATTACTGGAACTGTAACAGAAGCATCGATATCAGTATTGCTAGGAAGAATGATATCAATCATACCAGAGAATTGTCTGAATGTATGATAATGCTCTAACTCAACAGCACCATTAATCTCTGATGTAATATAGTCATGCATATTAACTACACAATCTAAGATATCATAGTCTTCGTATTCTGGATCGATATCTACATCACATAATAATTCTTTGATATAATCATCTACAGTTACTGCTGCTAAGAATTCTGTATTAGAAGTACAAGGTACTACTAATTTAGAATAGATGGAATATGGGTATCTATTAGATTGAATACAGCATCTGCCATAGAGATATAATTGTTTTAGATTTTTATCACTAATTTCTAAATTACAATCTAGATCGTAATTATCGATAGTCCCTAAATAAATAAGATCATCTACAACAAATAAAGTTCTACCAAAAGTATCTGCATTGATATTAACTGTAGAATCTAGATCTTTTGTAGACCAGAAATCTTTTACTGTAATTTGAGATATAATAGTATTCTTTTCAGTTTCTTCCAATTCTGATTGAACGTAATCTAAATTACATTTCTTAAGAATATCTAATACTCTTACAGCTGGTACTGTAACAGAACTTGTAAATCCAACCTTATCTTGATCAATATCTGGATTATTAATATCTTCAATAAAGTTTGCATGTAGTTTAACTGTAGATTCTAGATCTGTTTCACTTACACCTTTATCAAATATCATTTGACCTTTAAGGTCAGGGAATAGTCTAAATGTAGACTCTTCTAGATCAATGTCACCATTAATATCGATCTGATTTAGATCATCGATATATTTCTTACCAATAGTGAAATCACCTTGGAGGTCTTTAACGACATCTGTTGGTATATGGGTAAGTTTACCTTTGATCATAGAAATATATTGCACATAAGAATTGTTCTTAACCTTTACTTGTGCTGGAACATCGTACGCATGCCAACCACCTACAAAGAAGAACTCTCCTTTTAATATATTCTGTTTAAATCTGATTCGATTGGTTTCATCAAAATTTTCGATATCTGGCATTTTGTAGCCCCCAATCTTTATAAAAAATTTAGCTAAATTTTGTATTATAATGATGTGATAAAGTAATCCATAGAGTCAATTAAGACTCTATGGATTTTATTGATTAAATTTCAGATCTTGTATCAATCATTTCTACAAGCTTATATCCATCTACCAAATCTTGAGATTCTTTTGAATAACAGAAGCAGTAGTAATCTTTAAGGTTAATATGGAAATCAGTTATTAAAGATTGAACTGTTCCTTCTTCAATACCTTTATCAATATTATTTTCAATTAATAAAGTATTAAGTATTTCAACAGCATGAATTTTGCTATCGAATACAACTGGAACTACTAATAAATTGAATATTGATTTCTTAAGTTTGATATGGAACCTATCTTTAACTAAAACAAGACTTGTATCTTCCATATTTTAACCTTTCTTATTCTTATAGATGATCTACAGGAGCAACAGTATCTGGTTCTCTTTCTTCTGGAACATCTTCATGTCTTAGTGTTGGTTCTGTTTCTGGTGGTTCAGCAGGACTAGGCATACCAATGCCATAGAAGTGATGCCATACAGTATTATCATGATCAAATGTAGGAGATGTAGTATCTTCTGGTTTTGGTAATTGCATGAAGTAATATTTACGATATGCTACAGATTGATCTGTATATGGGTTTGTATCGAAATCATCAGGTTTCTTAATTCCCAAATCATAAAATCGAGCATACACAATAGCCTCATCAGAATATGGGTTTACATCGAAGTCAGCTGGTTTTGGAAGATCCATAGAATAGTATTTACGATATGCTACAGATTCATCAGAGTAAGGATTTGTTTCCAAATCATGAGGTTTAGCTGGAGCATTTTGATCTTTCTTTTTAGCACCATGAGTAGTTTCATCATCATCAGGATTGTATAGTTTATCGAATTTGAAACCTACCAATAGTTTTTCACCATCGATTTTAACACCAACAACTGCTTCATAAAGAGCTTCAGCTTCTTCACGATCTTCTACACCTACAGCTTTAGCCAAAGTGAAAACATCGTTTTGAGTAGTTTCGAAATAACGGTTATCTTTTACATAATCTGCTACAATATCCAATAATTTAGTAGTTGCACGTTCTTCATTATCGAATACAAACATTGTAGTCAATTTTGTATCTTCCATTAAGTCATTTTTTGTAACATTGAGAGTATCATTAGTGATAACAATCATCTCTGCCATTACTAAACACTTCCTTTCTTGGGTTTAAAATTATAATAATCCTATCTTAGGACTACTTATTTGTCAATTAGAAAACAAGAATGAGAAAAAATAATACAGCGGAGTCTGATTTGGGTTTGGGTGTTGGCGAAGCCAAAAACCCAAAAACCCCCCGTCTAGTATATTAATATATATTATAGAAGACAACATAGAGTGAAGTAGATAGATGAAGACTAACCTAACGGAAGTAGACCCACACGTCAGAATAGGTTCTAATATTAGAAACCTATTGACTACAAGGTTTTACTTTTTGTATCAGACTTTAGGTCTGATTTATATCAGAAACGAAGCAAAGAGCTTTTTCTTCTATAATATATCATCAAAAAAATTATTACCAGGTCATAATATCTAAATCTTTCAATATACTCAGAAAAAAATAAGAGATAGGTACTAGGACCTATCTCTCAAATTTATTAATTATTTAATTTCATATCGATCTACTCTAAAAGTAGTTTTAGAATCTTCACCAAAGTTAGGATCTAATTCATCTTCATTCATATAGATAAAATCTATAGAATAGATATAATCAGTATCAGAGTTATAATTCGTATATAAAGATTTTATCATAATACCACATTCTCTTTTATACTCTATCACTAATTTATTAACAAAATAAATAGCATCTTGTTTATCATGAAATACACCAATAATATTACTAAATGCATTATTAGAAGAAGCTGGATTAAAATAGTTTTTTGTTACAATGTAACTAAAAGTTTTATTCATAATATAGTTCCTTTTATTAACTGACTTTAATAGTTCTAAATGTATACACATATGCAGTGTGTAATATTTTAAAGGATTTTAGATAATGGCCTTTTTGAATTAAGATAGGAGTCGTATTGAAATATTTAGTTATTTCATCATGCTCTTCTTTGGTCAATTGTTCTGCACCTTTATCTAACGTTGAATTTATATATTCAGTTAATTCGGCAAATGCAGAATCTTTATTCTCAAATGCTTTATCCTTCCAAATACTACTAAATCTTACATTTTCAATCTTATTATTGAATAGAATACATTCTGTTTCTAGAATGATTATAAGGCTTTTTTCATTAATATTCATAATTATAACCTCCTAAGGTTAATACTTAAAATAGAGTATGAGTTTTATACAATGCCCCATCATTTCAAAGTATTACGTCATACTTAAAAAATATATAGAATTCTTAAAATTGAACTCTCCCACTCTTATCTTATTATCAACCCTATTTTATAATAATCTCTCATTACTCTCTTTCTGATAATTTGCCTCCTTTCATTTGAGATTATTATAATTTGATGTAATAGCCACTCACTATAACTATTACATCATTATTATAGTATATAATTATAGCAAAAATTAAAAAAAATAAGAGATAGACTTTGATAGTCTATCTCTTAAATTTATTATTTCAAACTAATTTCGACAACTTCATATTTTGCTAAATATGTGTCAATTTTAGCTTTAGCGGTATATACTATTTTACCATTATAAATGGATTTTCCTTGCAAGAGTTCTTCTTCCTCTTCTGTTAAATTAGTAGCACCCTCTACTTTTAATAGAGTAGAGATTCTATCAATAGCATCTTCCTTATTCTCATAAGCTGCTAATTCGAATAAAACATTTTCCTCATAATGATCAATATATAGATTATCAAAATTATAATCCTTTGATATATTATAAGTAGATTCTAATATCCCATAAATGGTATTCATGAATATTTCTCCTTTCATACTAATACTAGTTAATAGTATTTACTGCAAGAACTTTATAAGATACAATCGCATTACGAAGTCTTACAACTTTATACAATTCTAAAGCATCTTTTAGAGCATCTATATTAGGAAGTTGGTTTTGGAATTCTTCTGGAATATCCTCTGTAACTTCAGGATTGCCAATATTAATTAACTCATTAACTTTATTAATGGCTACATCTTTATCAGAATACAGAACCAAGCCAAATAATCTATCAGATTCTAATTGAGATAATTCACCATCTTCACGAATCACATAAAGACTTTCTAAAATAGCATAATGTTTTTCTACCATAATAATTCCTCCTATTATTAAAATAATACTTAGTTTATTTTTTAAGGCATAACCCAACAACAGTATTTTCATATCGGTCATAAAGTATATAAGAGTATGAATCTATATTGTTATTATTATATGCAGCGAAAGTTCTGATATTTTTTGAATATGCTCTAACATATCTGTCTCCATCTCCAAAATGCTCTTCTTTTGCCGTATAAATAATATAATCATCGCCCGGTCTGTCCATAGATCTAGCATTATATTTTACTTTTCCTTCTATTATAGATCTTTCAAATTTATGAGTTCTCATATTAACTTTATCCACATATATTTCACACGTCGCAATACTAGGTTTAGGATCAGCACCATCATCAATGGAAGCTAAAGCATTCCAAATCTCTCCTAATAACTCAAATACCCACATTTCTACTCCTCCTAGTCATCATAAATAGTGTAATCAAACAATTCATTTTCTGCAATAAGATCTTCGACACAGCGACCATATCCAGAACCTTCTAACAATGTACCATCTTCTTTAGCAATATAGAAACCATAAGTTTCATCATTGACGGAATCATATACAACTCTAGCATAATCTTCAATAGGAAATGCGCAATATTTATCGAATTGCTTCATTCTATTATTTGGAGCGTCTACCAAGTCTCTATCATTGACGATATCATTGATACCATCGAATGCTAAATCTAAACCATCTTCTTCTTCCATATTTAAATAACCATCTACTGGCTCTTCAAATACATATGGACCACTATTGATATCAGTAGTCTTTCTAAATTTAGAACCACCAATAAGCTTATGGGCTTTAATATAAATATTCATAATTAACCTCCTGGCAATATGCCTTAAAAATTTAAATAAAAAATATAAAGACTTAGATCAAACAATCTTTGATCTAATTATGTATTCATTATTATAGTATATAATTATATTATATTTTTAGTAAGACTTTAGATTAAATTTGAAATTCGCTTAATAAAAGGAGATAGCCATGTATACTATAAACATTTACCACTTATTTGATAAACTATCTGATGGGGTAAAGAACAATTATATTTGTGAGAATGATAAAGAGTTATATAGATCTTTACAAATTCAATTATCTAATGCTAATACTATAGAAGATGATAATGTAAATATTAATCTATTTAGATTTATTGATGAAGAATATCTTCCAGATGAGTTAGCTAATAGAACTAAACATATTGAAGATCTTATTACAGAACACCATAATTTTGATATTGATGAGACAGAAATTCAAACTAATATTATCAATTATCTTATTGGCATGGATGGTCTTATATATAATATGAAAGACTATAAATCTGTAATGACTAATAAAGATACTATTCGTTCTTTAGGAATACAGAAAATTTCCCAAGATCCAACAACCTATAGAAAAGAAGCAGAAGCTGAATTAAATAAGAAGTCTACTAAGACTAATATTCTTAAAGAAATTCAAAATCTAGTAATTCTTACTACAGTATATGAAATCTTAGAAGAAGATGCTGATAAAAAGAAAGATGAAATAGATGAATATGCTGAAGAGAATATTAAAGAAAACTATATCAGTGAATTTGATATGATCTTAGATAAAATGGAGAGCTTATTCCCAGATGACGATGATATTGAAATCACTGGCGTAGAATATAATGGTAAGAAGATTAGTACTGACGAATTCACACAAGAACTAAGTACTCATAGATATCCTGGTTATTATGAAAAACAAATTCCTATCGAAGATGCATTAGATCATACTTATGTAATTCATACAACAAGAGGAACTGTTATTAAGAAACCTTCTACTGATATCTATGATATGGATATTACTATCGAAGCAAAAGAAAAATAAATATAATTATATACTATATTTATGATAGCATTATAAACTAGTGCGACTTCTACTCCACTACAGAAGTAAAACGTGGTTACTATAGGACGATATTTCGCATACCAATCCTAGCAGTGTAAAAATGGTATGCAAAAGAATACTACTCAAAAGGTGTATTCTTTTTTTGTTTAAATCATGATAAACACAAAAAGGTGGAGTAGAGCGTAATGCTCTACTCCCTTATTTTTTTAATCTTTAAAATCAGTTAAAATTTCATTAAGCATTCTTGGTTTAATACCTAGATCTTCTTGACACTGACGAGCAGTTTCAATAAGAAGTTTATTCATTAAACCTTGAAGCATAGCAGATGGAACCATACGACCCATTACGCCAGAGATAGTAAGGAATGCATTTACATATTCATCTTTTCTATAATCAGAGAATGCTTCATCACCTTTAGGAATGATATAAGAGTTTACACCTTTTAGAGCTTGAGAGAATACTAGTTTATCACCAATACCAAATTTATCATTTACTTCGATATAGAATTCAATACGAACACCGTCGAGATGTTTTAATTTACCTTCTGCAGGAAGTTTGCTTGTAGCTTCTAGAGTATACTCTTTATCTACTCCATTCTTTTTCATGATCTTTTTAAGCTTATTAATCTTAGCATCATAAGCTTTTACGATCTTTAATAGAGTAGGAGATAGTTCTTCATCATCACAAGTTCTATAAATCTTAATATTAGTAATACGACCAGTCATCTTTGCTCTTACCGGTTTACGTCCTAAATCAGATAATCCTTCAGCATTATCATCTGTAATATTCTTTAATAATTCATTAGCTTCTTTTTCATCAAAAGCATCTTGGAAGATCAATAATGGATCACCTTCTTGAACAAAGTCTCCAACTGATACCATATTATACACATTGGAGTTTTTATCAAGAGATACATCTTTTTGCACGTCAACTTTAGATTCTAAAGCTTCTGAAATAGAATTATCAACTACACAAGAGTCTTCATAACCCAAGTCTGTATTCATAATAGCAACTTTGGCTAGAGTACCCATATTGTAAGATAATCCGAATGGGTTACCACCTTTTCCACCATTACCAATTGCATTAGAATAAGATTGTTTATCATAAGCTACAATATCGTTACCTTCTAACTTTTGGCCTACTTTAACAATCGGATCTAATTTTGTAGTAATATAGAAACCACCATCAGAGTTCTTTTGGATAGTTGTGCGAAGATCTACATAATCCTTTTGTTTAGTCTTAGTATCTTCAATGATCATATAATCTTTGGTAACTTCTTTTACTACAGCTTTTTCAAATGGGCATTTATATGCAAACTTGTTAGAAGTTAGATATGGTAATGCTTCATCAGCACCAGTAGTAATAAGAGATGGCATAGACTTTTTAACCAACATTTGATGTTGAGAAGTTTGAGTGAATGCCATTGCAGTACGGAATGGATCATCATGATTAATAGCTAATGGAGATAATGCTTCCATCATAGAGAATGTATTTAAGTTATTTAACTCTTCAGGTTTCTTAGGAGTAATAAAGCCACGTTTATTTCTAACACCAGCATCAATAACAGTCTGTCTATTAATACCTACTGTAGATGCAAAACCTGTAGAGATACCTAATACACCAAGCATAGATTTATCATATCCACGTTTATCTAGACCAAAAGATCTTTCAGAGTTCATACCAGATAAACCTTTGAATGTTACTTTGGAAGCTGTTTCTGCTTCAAGTAACGGTGTTAGTGTAGATAAATCAGAAGAGGTTTGGTCATGAGTGAGAATAGAATCAATAACAGCAGATCTCTTAGCAGAGAATGTAGCTTGACCTTTACTCCTTTTAATCATAGTTCTATAAGCACCAAATGCTTTAGCAAGTACTTGATATAAATGACCAACGATAACTTCATTAGTTCTTAAACGATTACCTGTAATATCAGTATGACGATTGAATTTATTATCTACTAATAAATCATTACCATAGATCATAAGATCTACATAGTTATCAGGAACGTTTAAAGTCTTACAGATTTCTTTTGTAATAGGATCAATCATTAAATCATAGAAGTTATCAAAACCATCAGCTTTGATTCTACCACCAAAGTCATCTAAGATATCTAACCACATATCTTTAGAATTGATTTGCTTAATAGAGTAATCATTAAAATCACATTGCATCAATCCATTCATAAGCATATTATGACCAGGATCATCAGAGTGATATACTAAATAACCATCTTCAAATTTAATATAAGTATTTTCTCTAGATGGTCTAGTTTCTTGGAATTCATACTTGATTCCTACTCTATTTAATAATCTTTGCAAGCCAATGTTATAAGATAAAAGAACCACTACTGGAATCTTTGTATTCATAATAGAGGCTTCAGAGTACATTAAGCGTTTAGCAACTGATACACTTTGATATATCTTATCAAATTCTCCAGATTTGTCATGAGATCTTAAGATATTTAAAATTCCCATATCAATACTAGTATCTATGAATGGAATCTTTTTACCATTTACTACATAGCAAGCCAAGTATTTATTAGCAAGCATTTCATCAGTAGCTTTAGATTCAGGAGATCCTGGTTTGAAGTAGGATTTATCAAATGGAATTTTAGATAGTTCATCCATATTGAAGGAGATATAAGATCCATCTTTAAATTTGATCTTAGAATACATAGAAGCCAAATCGATAAATTCCATAGGAAGTTCGTATCTAATACAAATCTTTCTATTATCACCATCAATAACTTTAATATCTTTACCTTCATATTTAGTTAAAGCTTTTACTAGCTTATTGATAATAGGAGAAGATTTAGATAGACCACTAGGAGATTTTCTATAAATAAAGATCTTAGAATAGTTAGATACTAATTGAACCGCATCTCCATCTGTTTTTACTACTGGAAGAAGCATCAATTGGCCAATAAGAGATTTTTCATTACCTCTTAATTTCATAAAACGATTACTAATTAATCTAGGAATGTCTAGAGTCATTGTAAATCGTTTACCAGTTTCAGCATCTTCATAATTACAAGTCCAAGTATCAATATAATCTTCAGATGTAGAAGTATTTTGTGATTTAATATCAACAATATTCATTGGATGAGTGACATGCATAAAATGTGTAAACATCGCTACAATATCTGGATCCATATCATATTGTTTGTTAAAGTTAGCAAACTTAACTTTCTTCCAAGATTCATCCATTGAATCTATTTTAAGATCCATTGGTTTGATATCATCATTCTTTTGGAACTCTTCCATAAGTGTAGCAACAGATTTACCATTAACTTCTTTTGTGAGAAGTTTCTTTTGGGTTTCTTCCATTCTAGACTTACGAGCTTTATTCATCTTGATGCCATCTTCAGATTGAAGGTCAAGAAGTACATCTTTCAACCATTCATTATCTTTATCATCTGGATCGTTCTTTTCAAGAGTTTCCATAGCATCTTTAGTAGTGGTAGACTTGGAAGCTATTTTATCAAGCTTATTTACAAGAGCAGCTTTCTTAATTTCAGGGTCCTTGGTTAAACTAGGATCATCTAGTACACCCATCTTCTCTAAATCATCTTTTGTTAACTCTTTTGTACCACCAGTTAAATTAGTTAGAGTGATACCACCCTTTTCTAATTTATCAGATAATTGAGCTACAATAGCTTGTCTAGAATCATGATTAATTTCTTCAATTCCAGTATATTCACCACTTAGGATATTATTTGTAAGAGATACAAATTTATTTAAATGATTCATATCCATAGAAGCAAAGTCTACTGTAAAATATCCATTCTCTCCAGTAAATAGAATAGTATAATCTTTCCATGCTTGTAATTTAGATGGATTGATTTTGGCAGTTCTATAAATGAATGAGAATGGGTTAGCAGAGTTCTTATAATCAAAAATACTTGTATCAGGAACAGCTTTCTTCCAATCAGTTACTGGAACTACTATTGTCTTTCTAGTATAATTAGAGAATCTAGAATCCATAAGGAATCTATTCAAGAATGTGAAGAATACATCTAATCCTCTATCTCCAGTAAATTTAGTATTATTCTTATAGAATATATCTGTGTAGAATGCCCAATCATAGAATAAGTTTTTATTCTTATATAATCTTAAATCTGTAAATGAGTATTTAAGATATTTTACTTCATTTCTGATTTTTTCATAGAACTTCAAACATTCTGCTTGAGATCTCATTCTATTATTAAATAAGATTTGTCTAAAGATTGTAGTATAGTTGTAAGAACCAAATTTTGTAGTTTCAGATTCTTCATTAATAATAGAATCTACAAATTCTGGATATAGGAGTTTATGGTATTCTTCACCAAGTTTTAACTCCATACCAGTCTCATTTAAGATAATATCATTATTAGAAGATACAGATTCATTCAATGCTAAATCTTTTAAAATGGATGGATTATATGATTCATTATTAATAGAAATATCACCATCTTTATTTAGATCATTATTAATAATAAGATTTACATTCTTTTCAATAAAGTAAGAATTAAAAATCATATTATTTAATTTAGCAAGTCTATTGTTTAAGATATTAATACTAGATTCAGTATTAGGTGTCATTAGATATACAATAGAATTATGAGTTCTATCTTTAAGATCTATTGGGTAGTAATATTGGCCTCGATATAATCTAAATGGAGTCAATTCATTTAAAAATATTGCCACGTTGGTATCCTCCTTATCTATTGTAAAACATTACCTTGATGTAATCCTCGCTAATAAATATTATGGTTGCATACTATAATAGTGATAAGATGAAGATATATTGAATATAAAAATTTATATTCTTCTTTCGACGTATACTTATATAACTAAACTACTATATGACAAGATAACTCCCTTATCTTGTCATAGCCCTCACAGTGACTATCTTCATCTTATCGAAGAAAATAAAAGGGATTACAGCCCCATGAGTTATTCAACGCAATATAAATTTGCTTGGCCTAAAAACAACACAGTGTTTATCTCAATCAATAGATCATCATATAACTCATGATTTTTTCCTAGCATATATTAACTTCTTTCTTTTCCTTTCGAGGTTAATATGTGCTCTGTAATCCTTTTATTTTTTCTTTAAAATCATAAATTATTTGCATGGGAACAATATCGTAATTCAACGACATAGGCTTGAATAAAGTAATTAGAAAAGGTATTAAGAATATGGAAAGAACAAAATTCCTTAAAGAAATATCTTCTATGACAAGAGAGGATATAGATAAATATCTTCTAAGAAATTGTCATAGAAGAAAGAAAATTTATCCAGTATTGGTGTTGAAACCTTATTCAAAAAAGGAGAGTACTAGTGAAAGTAGCGGATCTAATAAAGGAGATTAATGAACAACGATCTCCTAATGATAAAAAAACTTATGATACCAAATCTCAAAAAGATGAATTGCTTATTATGAAAGCAATGCTTAATGATAAAGATTATAAGGTAGATGTGTATAAAGGTACTGGTATCGATTATACATTTTCCCCATCAGAAGTTATCAGAAATACTATGAGTTCTGTTATTGCAAATACTACAGGTATTTCTAATCATGAAGCACATCGTCTAATGAATAACTATGAGTTTAGAACTGGAGAAGCTAAGAATATGATTGAATTCTCTAAAGAGTTCATTAATACATATTTACAAACTGGTCGTAAACTTCCATTAGGTGGTAGAGAAACTTCCAATATTTCTTTATTGAAGAAATCTATAGCTCCAGGATATGTAAAATACCCAGTTAAGATTGGTGTAGATAAAGATGGTAATGCTATCTGTAAATCTAAAGATATCTTTGTAAATGGATATGATTCGGTAAAAGTCTCTGCTCCTTGCCCTGTATGGGTTAAAGATAAAAAATAAAAGAACTGTAAGTAATAGTAAATAAGTATTGATAAGATACTCTATTGAAAAATATTTAGATATATCTTTCTCAAAAGAAGGAACTAGAACATGGCTGAACTAGTTGGTGAACCCTAAAAAATAAATTTTATAATTAAATATAAAATCAAACCCGCTAAGATTTGACTTAATATATCTAATAAATATTTATTCATCAGAATTCTCCTTTCTGAGTATCTTATCATAATTATAGTATATAATTATTTTATAGAAAGATAAGAAGCTTTTATAAAAGAGGAAATAAACCCATGGCGGAGTTAGCAATCCTTATTAATCAATTTAATAATGAAGTATAATATTATACCAGATATGACCTGGCCAATTATACTGATTAACAAATCAATCATAAAGATTCTCCTTTCTGAGCTTCTTATTTAATTATTTTATAAAAAAGATAAGAGATCGTTTAAAAATTATTTCTCGAAAAGGAAATAGTACATGGCAGTAGTTATTAATCCTTACTGATAAATTTGATCAAAATATATAATATCAAACCAGCTATTACCTGGCTAATTATATTTATAATAAAATCTATCATAAAATAATTCCTTTCTGATCTCTTATCCATAATTATAGCTTATTTACTAATGATCAAATATATCATTGAGGAGGTATATTTGATCGATTTGTGCTAATGATTTTAACACAAAAAAAAGAGTAAGGGATTAACTCCCTTACTCTATTATTTTTTTTAATTATGATCACAACCACAATCACATCCATCATGATGATGGTGTTCATGGGATTCTTGAATAGGATAGTTGGAATAATCAAATACTGTTAGATTATCATTAATCATATCATATGTGAGTTTGCACATTTGATCAGTATAATATTCTATAACAGTATCTAAATATTCTTGCATATTAACAAACAAAGGATCATTCTTACCAATAACAAATTCATATACAGATTTCTTAAATTGTTCGAATTCTTTATTTTTATTTTGATATCTGATCTTTATAATTTCTAAAGTTTCAGCTATTTTTAAAGAGTCAAAATTGCTGTAAGCCATATCCATTATAAGGAAGAATACGAAATCAATATTAAATGGATCAGCATCTTCAGCTGGATATTGTTTCAATAGCTCTTCTGTAAGATTGCTAAAGCCATGCTTTTTAAAGACATTTAATGCTGTTAGTCTAACACATAGCATTTCATTTCTTTTCATAAGCATGGATAATCTACATAGTCTTTCACTCATAATACCATCTTGATTTAAGAGATATCTAGTATCTTTAATTCTTTTAAGATTGTCTTTATAAGTTCTAATAGTACCAATACCATTACCAACTGCTTTTGCAATAATATCGAAATCCTCTTTAACATTGACTTCTTTTGTTTCATTATTTACTTCACTAATAAGACCAGATTCTGAGTCATATCTTACTAGTGACTCTTTAAATTCTCCTCTATTAATATCAATAAAATCTTTATCAGGATAGGTTTTAAAGAATATTGTTTTATCTGCTTTATCAAGAGAGCCAAATTTTTTTATATTTTTTTGTATAAAATTATGATTATATGCTAAAGCATCTTGAAACATAGTTAGCTTAGCATCAGTAGTTCTGGATTCTGGAATAAAATGCTCTTCAATATGATTTTTAATCTTATCCACAATCTCTTCAATAGTATAGTCTTTTTTCATAATAGTAGTCCTTTCTAGATGATACCAAAGTAGGTTTCATCTATATCAATTAGATTTAGTTTATGAGCACTATAAAGTGCTGCTTTGATAAGAGGTTTATGATCACCTGCTACATCATTAGATTTAAGAGTAGTCTTATAATCTCCAGGGGAGATGCTAACAGCTTGTTGTTTATAGTTGAATAGTACTGGAATGGATGGGGCTACTTCTGCCATTTTAAAAGTTATATTTCCATCATTATCCTTATGCATAAGAATACCAACTTTTCTTTGATCTATATTTAAACCACCATCATCTTTTTTAGTTTCTTTATCAATATTGATTAAAAGAATAGTATCTTCTCCATCCTCAGAATCAAATTTTCCTATAGTTCTAAATGGTTTAGGACCTTTGCTAATAGTAAATATACTATCTCCAGATTTATCAAGGATCATCATTCTTTCTTCCATATCCTTTTCATCTGGTTTCATATCTTCATATGCTTGTAGATACTCTCTAACAGATGAATGACCTATGTGAGATCCTTCTATTCCATTTTTACTAATATTTAATACAGCATAAGCTCCTGCTCCTATAATCAAAACCAATATACCAGATACTATAAGTTTCATATTCCTTCGTATTCTTGGTTTGCTTTCTAGAAACCCTATAAGAGAACTATATCTCTCATCATGATTTTTGATAGGTTTAATAGGATCAAGTTTTATCTTTTTATTATTTTTTACTCTCAATAGATTTTTATTGTGTTTATTTGCATCATACATAAATTGGTCCAATTCTATATTAGCTTTATATTTTCTCTCATTACTATATTCGGAAACATGCTTAATCATATTTACTAAATTTTTATTTCTTCTCATTGCACCACTATCCCTTTAATTAGAGCTAACTATACAATAAAGGATTATTAATCTTAAAATGTCATACATTTTCGTCCATATAAAATAGACCGTATTGTTTTGACATAAATCTCTCAATAATGACAACAAACCTACATTTACGATACAATATAGACTTGAAATTAAAATAAACTTAAATTACTGTAAATCTTTTCTTACCTCTCTTCAATTACAATAATACTGTTTATTTTATTTTCTAAAAATGAGTGTTAGTATTACATTTTATGATTGTCCTTTTACATATATCTCAAGAAGGGGATCAATCCTCTTCTTGATCATTTTCTGTGCTTTGGAAGATATTCTATTACACACTCAATAGATCCATTAGGTTTTAAATTGATTGGTTTTACAGATACTTTCGCCATACAATTTACAACGTATGGTGTCAAAACCCCATTAATTCTCAATCTATTTAAATACTCAGTATCGGGTTCTGTATAGAATCCATTTTCTTCCATTATTTAATTCCTCCTTTGTTTTTAATAATGACTACTCAAAAATATAGTATATAATCATTCACCACATTAAAGTAATTTTCAAGGAGGTGATAGTATGGCATCTTTTAAAGATCATTTCGATTTAAATCTCCCACCAATAGTAGAGAATGATACTAATAAAATGGGGAATAACTATTGTATTGGATATCAAGAAATGAATGAATTAGCTGCTGCTAAAGGAACTAATAAAAATAGTTCACACTTAGCTATAGGGGTTGATGATCCTAATACAAATTATAAATCAGAATATGAGAGCAAGATAATCTTTAATAAGAGGTATTCTCATAACAAGTTAAAAGAAGTAGATACAATGCCGATAGGATCTAATTATAATCCTGATAATGATCTTATAGAGTTAAGAACTTTTGAGCATAAAAATAATAAGACTTATATTTTGCTTCAAAAGAATGCAACAGATCAAAGAGGTATTTATATTACTGATCCTATAATGATTACATATCCATATAATGAAAAATAATAGAGTAAGGGAATTAATCCCTTACTCTCTAGTTTTGTTATTCTGGAATCTTGATTGTAGCAGATAATTCTTGCACTACAGTTGTAGGAACTTCTATAGATGCATCGATATCTTGATCATAAAATGTACCAACAATAAATGTTGCATCCATATCATAGTCACCATTTTGTGGGTTTACGGCAGACTTAGATTGCAATTGAATATATTCGGTAGTAGTTTTATCTTCAGATTCTTTATTATACCAGAATAATTTCTTGGTTTTCTTATTATACATAAGAACTTTAGACATCATGTGCTCTGGTATTCTACCACTTTCTCTCCAACTAGAATCATTATTATTTCTGATATAAACTCTATTACGTTCAAGATGATATATTTTATCATCTTGGATAAATCCTTCTTGAGATATAATCCTAAATTTACATGGGTTTGATTGAGTACCAAAACCAACCTTAGATTCTGCAGTAAGCATATTTCTTACATTGAGATATTGTGCTGCACTCCAATATTCTGGAATAGCGTTTGGTAATTCATATCTAAAGTAAGTATTACTATTGCTATAATCTATAGAACCTCCAGGATTACATGATCTAGCTTCTATAAATGGAACTCCTTCAGATGTTTTACCTCTAACTATTTCTAGTTGAACTTCTCCATCCTCCCAATTCATTCTTCTAAGATCATCAGTATATTCAAGACCTTTTAAAATGAGCATTTTATAATTAGGAGAATTGTGATCAGCAATATTATTAGGAGTCATCTGTCCTTCTCTAGTACATAGATATGCCATAGCATCATACATCAAGAACAAAGGACCAGATTCATGTTGTCTATCAGGACCTGCACCACCACATCTTACAACAGAAATATCATGTTGGATTCCTTTATCATCTGTCATAAAACCTACTATCATGAAGATAGGATCATCATCGTCATCATAACCATTAAGGCCTAATCTAATTTTAAATCCATTATAATATTCTTTTGATAAGAAAGCAGATGTTTCATAACTGTTTCTACTATTAATGATCATTTGGGATGCTTCATCAAATCTATACGCATTTCTTGCAGCAACTTGTCCCTCAGTATTTAAGTTTTGCCATTTATAAGTAGTAGGAATTTCATCATCCCAACGACCACTTATACGATCCCAATTATCAAATACATCTTTTAATGAGAATCTAATACTTTTAATAGTCTCAAAATCCTCATCTGTATTTACTACTCCACAAACATGGAACTCATCATCATATCTTAGATTATTAATTCTTCCATCATATTTTAGTATCTGCCCATCTTTTCCTTGTGAAGTATATTCTTTTAATTCTGGATGCATGGATACTTTGGTATAATCAAATATATCATTATACCAATACAAAGTTTTCAATCTAGGATTGTATAAAAAGATTTTCTTAGAGAAGTTTTTATTTTCAGAAACCTTTCCTATAGAATCCCATCCCATTGTTCTGGCATTGAATTTATATTCTTTATCTTCATATAATGAATAAATATTTTCATCTTTGAAGATACCTTGTTGTTCCATAATAGTAAATCTAGGCAAACCAGATCTACAACCAAATCCAATATGAGATGGTTCTAAACACATCTTTTTAATATTTTCATACATTTCATCAGACCAGTTATCTGGCTTTTCAGCTGGACAGCTAAATTCAAAGGTACCTTGTGGAAGAATCTTATCTTCAGATCCATCTTCAGACCATCCAGTTGTTGTAAATTTAAAATAGTTCCCATCTCTTTGTGCAGAGATATATGCTATCGTATTAGATTTATTAGCTGGACGCCAATTAGTAGGAAATGGGCAAGGTCCCACTTCGTCTGATAAATCTGTTATAATGAATTGAGTGTCGTTACCCATATCATATATAAGACCCCACCAGAAGTTACAGTCAAATACTGTTCCATAATAAGGAGATGATTTTGGGAATACTTGATTATTTCTAAAGTTTATCCAAGCATCTCCGCTTAATGATGCTTCTTGTCTGGTAATGTCATGATTCCAACTATCAATAGAATTAAATGCTGTTCTAAATTTATCTCTAGGATATGTGAAAGTAGGATTTCCTATAATGAAATTATCTCCATCATTCTTAGGTAATACTCTTGCTGAGATATTATATAAGGTTCTCTTATATAATTTTTTGCCATTATAGATAAATGATGATATTTCGTCTAATTTACCATTTTTAATATCTGTAAATTGTTCCTCTGTTTGAGGGAATGTACCTGCACCTCTCACCAAAGACAGAGTGTGTTCTTTACCAGCATCATCTATCATATAACCAATAACAATCATGAGATTATCATCATCCCAACCAGTATCAACCATTGTTTTGAGATAATAGTTTGCATAGTCTGGTGTTGGAGATATAAAACCTGCTGTAGCTACACCATCTTCTGTAGCTTCAATGAAATTTGTTTCTTTATTAAATCTCCAACCAGTTTGATTAGGATCGGTATATATTTTATAAGCAGGATGATCTAAATTTTGTCCTTCTGGATATTGGTTTGGACTGCCGTAATTAGTTTTGTCTAATAGCATTGTAGAGAATCTATCAAAATGAGCATATCTTTTCCATGTAGTAAAGATTTTTTCCATAGTATCAGGAACTTTGCCCATTTCGTCTTCTTTTTCATATTGGTCTGATACAATACGCTTAGGCAAAAATTCATCATGTTGATAGAGTTTCTTTTCTTCAGGATTTATTTTTAAAACTTGTCCAGATGCAGAAAATCCATCATCATTATCAGTTAATTCATATAAAGAATTTAGTTTATCATTCTTTTCTAATTTAGTAGCTCTACCTTGAAGATTCTTTACAAGATCAGAGTTACCTTTTATATATTCAGATTGTCTACCTTTAATTTCTCCGTCTATTTTCTTAAATAATTCTTTTAGATCAGGAGCAAGTTCTTGATAGCTAATCTTATCTTCATTATTGAAGGGCATATCGCTATTTCCCCCTTATTTAGTACTGTTTGACATATTAAGTAATCGATTACTAAGTTGTCAACTGGAGGTAATTACCCGTGTTTAACTCAGAATATACAATTACCTGGGATGAGATAGCTCCTTCATTACAGTTATTATTTAAAACACTTCAATCTGAGATTGTAGATAATCATAATAAAATAATGAAGAATAGAGATGATATAGAAGAGCTTGATAAGAGAATTCTCATCTTAGAAAATAATGACCCATTTTCCAATCTTTGGCTAAATGGGCAACAAGGTCAAGTTGTTAAAATTAATAAAAAGGATAAGAAGTTATATCCCCATGATGAATGGTTAGGTCTTAGGGTAGTAGATAATAATGAAGATTTACAATCTATGAAAAAGACCAAACCTAATCTAATAAATACTATTAGAGACACATGGGAAGGATATGCTCATTATAACAAAACAGCTATTCCTAATATAGATAATACTCATTATGATAATAACCTTCAAGATGGGCAAAATCTTGCTGGTATTCCTTATACAAATTACACCAATAAAAATGGTGCTTGGAGTATAGATGATCAGGGTATTATAACTTGTAATTCAAAGACTGTAATAATTGGTGGGTTTAAAGATCCAAAAGCAATTTATTCAGATTTTGATTTAGAATATGAAGTTAGTGTAGATAATACATCTGCAATGGTCGGGATTTTATTAGGATTCTATACTGATGATAATGGCGTTCAACATACCTTATCATTTATTAGAGGTCCTAGAAACGACTCTACAAATAATATTGTATCATTTGCTCTAGTATATGATCTAGGTAATGATACACAAGAAATTTTGTCTGATCATACTTTAGATATTTTAGATCCTAACTCTGCTCCTAATACAAAATTATATGCTAGAATTAAAGCTAGTAAAAAAGGAACCTTATTCAAACTTCAAACTACATTATTTGATCCTAATAAAGATAATATAGGAAGTTATGTTGGATTTGATTTTGAATTTAATGTATATACAGGAAGTTATACTAAAGAAGTAGTAAATAGTCTTTTAAAGATAATCAACAATCCAACACCTATTGGTATACTTGTTAGAAACACTACTGCTTCCTTTAAATTAATTTCACAAAAAGGCATCTTAGATAATGATGATATTTATGATCTAAGTACTAATAAACACTACACTTATGATTATATTGCTAACGCTTGGAAAGAAGAAGGAACAATAGATTCCTATCTATCTAATCGTATTTTCTTATATAATAAAGATACTAAAAAATTCTTCTTTTACAATTATCCTGGAACTTATACAGAAATGGATTTGTTCCAAACAAGTATATTTAAAAATGCTACTGATGGTCAAGTTATTAAACTTGATAAAGCAAAAGGTAAAGCATATCCAAATGATGAGTTCCATATTCTGTGTGGATACTTAACTGCAATGGATAAAAAATATATTCAAGATAATATGGTTAGTGGAAAGATTCCTAAAGAACCTCTTTATGATTTCCAAAGTGGCAAAGTATTGGAATATAAAAATGCTAAATGGACCGAAGTCGGAAATATCAAAGACCGACTAGCTCCTAAAACATTAGTATACAATAAGATTCTCAAGAAACTATTCTTCTATAAAGAAGATGGCGTTGGTGGGAATAACGTAGTCTATATAGAATTTTAAATAAATCGGAGGTTATATTTTGGCTGGTACTACTACATATAAAGAAATTTATAACTTAGCTAAAGCTGCAAAGGCAGATTTATGGGACTTAGCAGAAAGTAGAGGTAGAGATGTAAAACTCTATCTACACTGGACTGCTGGTGGATATTATACCAACTTCAGAGATTATAATATCTCTATTAATGCTGATGGTGGATTATATTTATCAGATGACGATCTATCCGAAACTCTAGATCATACATACTATAGAAACTCTGGTGCTATTGGTATTACTATGAACTGTGCACATAATGCTACACCAGAAGATTTAGGAGATTATCCTCCTACTAAAAAACAAATTGATGGAATGGCTAAAGTGATCTGTGTATTATCGGATGCCTTGGATCTTAGTATTGACAAAAATCATGTATTAACTCATGGTGAGGCTGCTGATAATGAAGATGGATTAGATATTTATTATCCAGACTATAGCGGTTATCCTAATAATACATATGGTCCTAAATCTAACGTTGAAAGATGGGATTTAGAATATTTAGGAACTGCAGAATCTCCTATTTATAATCCATATGATGAAACTGGTCATAGAGGTGGAGATATTCTTCGTGGCAAAGCAAACTATTTTAGAGCTCACGGATTTACTAAATCTGTATTAGAAGATAGAGAAATGCAATCTGAAGAGACTGGTCCTAATGGTAGACCTTATGCTAAAAATGATATTGATTATCTTGTTAAAGTTGGTTATACAAAAGAAGCAGCTATTAATCTTTTAAGTACTGTTGATAAATATACCAAACCATATGATCCAACTATGGTAGCACCTAATGGTATGGATTATGAACAAAATGATATTGATTATTTGATGAATAATGGCTATACTAAAGAATCTGCTATTGAATTGCTAAAGACTACTTCTAAATATAAAGCATAGTGAGGAAAAGATATTATGAAATCTACAAATCCTAGATATATAACAAACCTTACTAAAGATATAACTCTTATGTATATGGAAGACAAATCTGGTTTACCAGAACTCACTGATATGAGCTTATGGTTCAAAAATAATATTAAAGATATTTCTAAAGTAACCAAAATAGAAGAGTTGCCAGATGATAAAAGAAAAGTATTTGATAATACAATTTATGCATCTTCTTTAAATGGGTTATTTAGCGACTGCAAATTATTCAGTAATCAAACAGTCGATTCCATTATATCCAAAATCAATATCAAATATCTTAGTGATAAAAATGCGTTTATTAATACATTCTCTGGTTTGGAAATCATCACTAAACTAAATCTAACAGTATGGGATTTTTCTAATCTAGAAATTAAAAATATGAAAAATATGTTCTATGGTTGTAAAAATCTTAAAGAACTTAAAGGTATTAAAAACTTGGTTAACTCCAAAACAGTAGACATAAATACTATGTTTGCAGACTGTTCTTCTTTAGAAGAAATAGATATCTCCGATTGGGATACAAGTGGAGTAGAAGATTTCTCCAGAATGTTTGATGGTTGTTTCAATCTCAAAAAAATAACTGGGGTTATTGATATGAAATCTTGTAAACAGTATGCTGGAATGTTTGGTGTTAATCAAGGAACTGGTTGTAAGAATCTTAAAGGCTTAAAGATCAAAAACCCTCCTAATGGATTCTTCTTATCTGGTTTGGATAAAACTCAATATGAAATCATTTAAATAGATAAATAAGAACAAGCACTTTTTATAGTGCTTGTTTCTTTTTAAAAGAAAGGATAATATCACAATGAGTTTTAGATTCGATTTACAAACTTTTGCAAAAATAAAGAATCATAGTAAAAATATATTCATTAATAATAATAATGACCGCGTTATATATGCATATACAGATCCAAGAGATCCTTCAGTAGCATTTATCTCATGGCTAGTAAAAAATATTGAAGACCTTGGAACGATAAATTCTATGTCAGAATCTACATCTCCAAATAAGGATTTTTGGAAACAAGATAGAGATGTAGAAGAAATGAATAGTGTATTTAGTTTAAATAGTTATTCTTCTACTGATATTCCTAGTGATATTTTACATAAACTAAATAATGAATGGCGTACTAAATCTTTTATGGATATAGATTATTTTAATACTGCATTGTCTCATATGAAATTAAGAGATGATGCTATATTAAGCTATGCATTCTATCAATTAGGGAAAGCACCCTCTTGGACTCCTACCACCCCTGCTATACCAGAAACTCCTTTGAAATTAAATCTTTTAGATTTTGAAAAAATGGCTAATATAGACTATTTAGTTTATGATGCATATGTAAATATAGATCTAACAGGAATAGTTTTAAATCCTGATATTAAAACTTTAGATTACACATTTGCGTGTAAGGGTTATGCTAAAGGTATTCTCGATATAGATTATTCTAATATAGAACATGGTAATCAATGGTTACCATCTGGATTCTATGAAGAAGCAAAACTTAAAGTCCTATTAGGAGAAGATAATAAGGTTATTAAATTCTCCAAACCTCCTAAAATTAAAGGACATTCTTCTTATGGTCTTTTATATAACCAAGCTGGTGATGCAACTATAACTGATTCAGAATATATTTTGGATTTATCTAATTGGGACTTATCTAAATTTGATCCTTCTTACGATCCTATGCATGGTGGCAGTAATCTATTAGAAAATGCCAGAGTTAAGAAGATTATATTCCCAGAAGGAACAATATTTAAAATTAAAGGAAGCCAATTTTCTGCTGGTATTTCTACTGATGCTAATCTTAAATCTGTAGAAAATTTAGCATATGATTTTGCTGAATTTAATATTGCTGAAAATGGGTTATACTCTATGCAACAGATTCTATCTGGTGCTGATTATGAAAACCTAGATGAAGGATTTAAAGTAAAACTTATAAACTTCCCAGAAACAGAATTGTATAGACTATATAAATCTCCTGATAATGGATATGATGGAGATGAATACACATTGGAGACATTCTATACTGATATTATAGGTCTTCCATTAAAACATATTGAATTTGTTAATAAGAAATAGAATGGAGGATATTTATGTCATTCTTATTTGATTTGCAATTATTTGCTGAAACAGAAAATCCTCATACGATACAAGGCACAGAATTCGAAGCTGGTCATACAGAAATGACTGCTTTTTTGAAATCATATCCTACTGGTTTTACTAAAAACTATAATAGATACGATGCTCCTAGTGGAGCAAGAGTTAATCTAACTCGATGGTTTTCTAATAATATTCCAGATATTAAAACTATTAATTCACTATATGATTCAATATCTCCATATAAAACATTTTTTGATGATAAAGTAGTAACTGCTAATGTGCTTAGTGAATTATTCTTTAAAACTAATTTCACTAATACAGATGAGATAAATAAAATCATATCAAGAATATTTACCCATAGTGAAGATTCATATAAATCTGTAGAATTAGAAAGAATCTTTATGGGTATTAATATGGATTATAATGAGACAAATAGTACCTATCATGTAAAAGAATTTCCTAATAATTTCAAATTAAAACCTAAACTCAATACTGAATTAGAAGGCATTACTATTAGATATTGCATGAATGATAATGAAACATATTTCTCTACAATTTTTGGTGGTGCATTTGTAGATGAGTTAGATGTTTCCGAAATAAAGATTAATAAAAATTTCAGTAGTGGTCAATTTGTAAACTGCTTATTTAGAGGATGTATAGCTCAAAAAGTAAAAGGTTTAGAAACTTTCCCATTTGAAAACTATAGTTATACTACAGAAAAAACATTCGAAGGCCTATTTAATCTTGATAGATATATTGATAAAATAGATGATCCTGTATTAAAAAAGAAAATAAAACAAAGATACTATAATAATATTGACGTAGACAAAGAATCCTATGACCCAATATTCGAATATTGGAAGAATGATAAACCATTAGTATTAAAATCTCTAGGACGTATGTTTATCAAAAGTGATGTAATGGAAGATTATAATAGACTAGCAGGTAGTTTTAGTGGTAGTAGAAGGTTATTAAGAACTTTTGCTAATGCATACATTAATACTTTAGAATTAACAGAAGATGTATATCTAAGATATTGCTATTCATATGAAAGTATGTTTGAAGGAGCATCTATAAGAAATCTAAAAATAGGATCAAAAATAGGTGCTGTTAATAGATATATGGGTTCTTATAAAAATATGCTCAAATTATCTACTAAAGGCCCATTTAAATTAGAGAGTATAAATGTTACTTTTGTATTCCCTGATAAAAAATATCTTTCAGATCTTCCTAGATGGGCTAAAAGAGTAAAAGATCCTAATTGGCTTCCTACCGAACCAGATACTGCTAAACAGGCTGAGCTTATCAAAGATATGCTTCCTAATAAAGATGCAATATCTCCTGGAGCATATCCTTCTAATATTAATATTAGACTAGTTAATTTTAATTTTGAAGATATGCTTAAATTTGTTCAAGATAATGGCTATCCAGAAATAACAACAGAAGATCAGTTGTTAGAATTTATGGGTGGATGTCCTAGACAATATTTACAATTTGAAGAAAAAACAAGATCAGACTACATGATAGCTGATCATGAAGCTCATGGTTCTGAAGCATAATATAATGGGTAGAGACATATTGTCTCTACCCATCCTTTTTGTGTTTCTTGACAATGAAGTAATGTTTCGTTAATATAAGAGATTACTCTCTTTTTATTTAATAAGATATAGGAGGATAGCGATATATGGCTATAGTAAATAATCCTCATAATATACAGGATATTGATAAGCAGTATACGACTTGGACAAAATTAGCAAAGCAAAAAGGGATTCTGATATCTATGAATAACCAATGGTTCGCTTCAACATCTTCATATTTTGCTGAAGAGTGGTTAGCAGATTCTACAGATCCAGATTCTGAAGATGATCCTGTAGTTGGTAAAGCTGCTAGAAAGAAAAATGAATTAGCTAATACTATCATTTCCAATTATTTTACAAATAGAACAATAGATTTCACTAATGATAATGCTTTTACAAAAGTATTCATAAAGAATGATGATAGAGAATATTATTTCCAATTCCATTATTACACAGTAGATGAACTTATCAAACCATCTAATACTGATGGTGGTTTATTATATAATAATGGGTTATTTGAATTAAGAATCCTAGATGGTAATTCTCCTTCTGCTAATATTGTAGATACTATAAAGGTATGCTGTAATGACAACTCTTCTGGATTTAGAAATAATGATAGACATACAGAAGTTCTTCCAGGAAAGTTTGTTATTTGTTATATAAAACCAAATGGTGAAAAAGGCACTATCAAATCAGACGTTATATATTCATTAGATACCCTATATTATTTCGTCGGATATGGGCTTCTTGGAGATTTCGTTAATGTTGCCTCTAATAGTAAATATGTTGCTAGTCGGACAGATGATATAGGCATTCCAAAATTCTTATCATTAGTAAATGATTTCAGCGCTGCTACTACAACAGGAGCAGCTATGTTAAATTTTACAAGTACTAGTTTGGTAAAAGTTCCTAAAGACACTGGTGCATCAAGCTATGATGCTGCAGATTATTATTTCGATGATAGAAGTAAACAAAGAAATGGTCTTAATGTGGCAGCCAAGGGTGCTGCAGATTATGTAAGAAATGTCTGGTTTACAGCAGATGATATTCCTACATTAAAAGTATTTGATTTGTTTACTAATTTTAGATTAAATACAGAATTCATGGTAGATATTGTTGGTCCTTTTTATTATGGAGGATCAGACTTTAGACTTATAGAAAATGATATTACTGGAATTAATATGAGAACGTTTAGATTTGATAACTGTAAAACTGTTAAAAATCTATTCTCTGGTATGAATAAATTAACTACTATTGCAAACTTTAAATTTTTAGGTGCAGATAAAGTAGAATCTATGCAAAGAATGTTCTACGGATGCACTGCTTTAGAAGAAATAGATTGGTCTAATTCAGGAACTCCTAAAAATTGTAAAGTTTATAAAAACTGTTTCCAAATAGCAACAGATGAATATAATCCTAGCACTACTCTAAAGAGAATCAAATTACCTAGAGAATTTGAAAATAATATTTCTAAAGTGGAAGATTTTTCTTATACATTTCATAATAATGCTGGGTTAACAACAATAGAAAATTTATCTTTAAATATGCCAAAATGTAAAACATTTGAAAGGGCATTTAAAGGGTGCAAAAAATTACAAGATGTAGATTTAACTAATATTGCATCAGATCCAAACACTTCTGTGAATTTAGCATATATGTTTAATAACTGTGATAATATTACAGGTCCAATAGATTTATCTAAAATTAATAAAATCGGGGATATGAAGTATCTTTTTAGCAGAGCTTCTAAGCTTACATCTGTTAAATTTAAAAAAGGTGCATTAGATTTTAGAACTAATCCTCCTATTAATGATAGTGGTAGGATAATGGAAGATAATATTAAAGCAGCATTTTGTGATTGTTATGATCTTAAAAAAATAGAAAATATAGAAGATTTAGATGTTCCTAATGCTATTGTACTTAGTGAGTTATTTTCTGGTATGAGATCGATAGAATCTCTATCTCTTCCAAAATTAACATTTGAAAATGCAGCAGATATATCATTATGCTTTGCTTATCAAAGCAAAGTTAAATCTATATCAGTACCAAAAGCGGTATTTAATGCTAAAACTAGAGATATTTCTCGTTTGTTTACTTTTGATTCAGAATTAAAAACTTTAGATTTTCCACCATTTACAAAACCTAATAACCCTCAAAATACTACAAATCTAACAAGAATGATAGGAGTGTTCATTAATTGCGGTAAATTAACCACCCCAATTTATATATCAAACATTGATACTTCTAATGTAACTACAATGAATAGTTTATTTAATTTTGGAAATACTTTAGTTTCTGATGCACCTGTTGAAATTTATGGAATAGAAGATATGAATGTATCAAAAGTTAATGATTTTTCTGAAATGTTTAGAGTTAAGCTAAAAGACAAAACGACATTAGATCTAAGCAGATGGAATGTTTCAAAAGGCGTACAATTCTCCAACATGTTTTCTAGTTCTAGAATAAATAAATTCAATCTCACTGGATGGGATATGTCTAAGGCTAATGTTATAGATAATATGTTCTCAGCTACTATGATCACATCAACTGATGATATTATCGGTTTGGATGGATTAAACCTTACTAATGTAAGAAACAAGGTTGCTTATGATGGAAGAAGTGGTGGTGGGATAAATGGATTATTTAATAATAATACGTATCTAACAAGAATGGTACCACCTAATAGTATTAAAAATATTCCAAATATTGTAAGTTTAAAAGATTTTATTAGCGGATGTAATAATCTAACAGTTTTAGATCTTAATGGGGCTAATTATGGAATAATTTCTGATATAGAAAGAATTGCTAATGATTGTAGATCTTTAGAAACTATTGATTTTACTGGTATAACATTTAAAATCAAATATGCTAAATATGCCTTTAGCAATTGTAATACTCTCAGAGAAATTAAAGGAGCAGTATTTGATTTCTCAAATGTTGATGATATTGGAAATATCAAAGATATGTTTAGATCATGCACTTCTCTTATTGGTTTAAAAGTTAAAAATATTCCAAATAATAATATAACTCTATTTGAACAAACGACAGGTTTAAGTTCGTCTCAATATACAGTAGTATCATAATATGAAAGGTGAATAATAAATATGTATTTTAAAGAAGTAAATCCATTGAATGAATCATCTTATTCCATCTTATCCCTCTTTGGTGGTAATGCATGGTATCCAATGACTATGATTCAAAGTAATAAAGAAATTGCTAAAGCAAGAGATTCTTTTTTATCTAAATTTAAAATTCCAAAACCAGCGGAAGTTAAACTAGAAAAAGTATTGGATAAAATCTCTAAAGGTGATATTAATAAACTTCCTCCTATCAATCTAATTGATATTGATGGATATCTCAATGCAAGACGTCGTATGGACGTTGCTATCAAAGGATATAGTAAGGCTGCAAATAAAACAGTTATGGATACAGAACGGAAAGATTTCTATGGTACTATAACTTATCCGTTGATGAAAGAGATGCTTAGAAGCTATACTTATGATAATGATCATGTTACAGATGCTCAATATCTTCCATATGTATTGAAAGACAAATATCTTCTATACTTTACTTTTAATAAATCTGGTTTGTTAAGCATTTCTTATGTAGGCTCTGATAATTATAAAGATCCTATGTGCCCTATTGCCTTAGGATTAATTGCAGATGGCGAACCTGTTAAGTTTACAGCTTTTAATAAGTAAAAATATACACTCCATACCCTTATTTGGGTATGGAGTAATTCTTCATTTATTTATATACTATAATAGTGAAAATACATTTTTATTATGACGCACATATTTAATTCTTATTTTAACAAAGATATATTATTAACAGACTAAATTATTTTAAAGAGGAGATGACTTTTTATGCCGAACCAAATAGAATATGTGGAAAGATGGAGAAAGCTTATAGATAAAGATATCAGTGATCTATTTATAAAATTCGGAGCTGTGCTAAGCTATATTCAGCATACTCTAACATTTGATCAAGAAGCCAAAGATCCAGAACTAGTAAAAGCTAGCAACATGTCTAGATTAGAAGATGATAAAGAAAAAAGTAATAAAGCAATGTTCTTTATCCTATTCTATAGATATGATATACTAATGACTCTTATTGATAATAATAAAGATATTTCCGCATCAAAGGAAAGAGAAATCTTTTCAATAATGGTCGATAATCAAAAACTTAATAAAATTTTATCTAAAATTCATAAGGTTAGATCTAATAAAACATTAGATGATTTTAAATAAAGGAAAGTGAGGTACTATGTTCTTTTATAAGAATGCTGTAAATGTATTTTCAGACGCTTCTACCAAGATCATTAATCCTGGAACAAATAAGAATAAGTTTCTTACTTGTCCTGGATTTGTGACTACTATTAATGGTAGTATAATCAATGAAGGTTATGATATCGTAGAAGCTACTGTAAACTATGCAGAGCTATATGCTATTCGTATGGGTATTGCAGATTTGCTTAAGTATAAAAATACTGATTTGTTTTTAAATATCTTCTCTGATTCTAAAATTTCTGTTTTTGGTTTGAGAGAATGGTTCTTCAAGTATTATAAAAATGGTAGAGATTATACTCTAATGACAAATAATGCTCGTACTGGTAAAAAACCAGTTGCTAATCAAGAACTCATTTTAGATATTGTAAGAATGATTCTTCAAGCAAATGTAAAGGTATCTATTTATCATGTACCTGGTCATATTCAAGCTAATAATATAGATAGTATGAATAAGTTCCACTACATGTTCCACAACAACAATTTCCCAGATAATCAAAGGGTAACAGTTCCTTTAGATACTGAGATTGAAATTGCTGAATTTAATAACTACGTTGATAATCTTACTAGAACTAAATTAAACCGTGCTATTAAGAGTGGTTCATTAGATAAATTTGATATCAAAAGAAAACTATATCCAGCTATCTGGTATCCTAAGCCAGAAGATGTAACAGACTATTTACACCTAGTACACCAGGTTAGGTAAACCTATACTAGATTGCATACTATAATTATGAGGAGGTATTTAAATTATGGAGTTCTTAAGCAAGATAAATGGAACTTGCTCTAATCCAGTCGCTCCAGTAGAAGACCTATTTGGATATACAAATATTGCAGGAGAAGACTTCATTGGAGTAGCTCCAGATATTAGTATAGAAAGATGGTTCAATGACTTAATTGAACAATATGGATTAGAACAACTAGTTCAAATGTATCCTTATCAACCAATGAAAGTTAATAAGGACACTGGTATTATAGAACCAATCAGTCCAGATTGTAATTATAATGCTAGGGTAACGAACTGCTTCCATGTTCTTTACCAACGACGTCGTGATAAAATGATTCAACAATCCGTTCAACAGGCTAGTCCTGTTGAACAGATTCCTTTCCAAAATGCGAATATGATGAATCAATCTTTTTTATCACCAAATCCAATTTTAGCAAGCGGAAATGCAATGCAAGTATCCAATAGCACACAAGCTGCTATGAGTAGTAATTTACAACAACCAGTTGTTCAGAATCAAGGGTACTCGCTTAATCTACAATCACAGTTTGATAAAACAGATCGTGTAGAAAGAAGTATTGAGGTATTACCAGAGCATATGATTGCATCTGAGGACGATCCTGATTTAATAAGATTCAATCCTACTGAAGATATAATTATCAAACCTGTAGAACAAGGGTCATTCCATCCAAATAAAAAAGATGGATATTATATAGATGATGATGGATCTCTTATAGGTAAACCTTTAGAGTCTATAAATCCTATATTCACCAACCCTAACTATGGATCTTATTATAGTCAACCATTTACAAGTCCTTATCCAACGTATCAGCAGTTTTATCCGTCTGGTATATTCCCAAGTAATAATTCCTATATTCCAACTTATAGATCGGTGAAGTGATGTTCGAAATGTTTGAGAAAAAATATAAAGTCAAGACTGTTCAAGACAGTATTGATCAAGTACTTGCTAAAATGGAAAAAGAAGAGGCAATGCAACAAAACCCATCATTATATGAACCACAACCTCAGCCAATATCTATGCAGCAAGAGGTTATGATGTCTATGATGAATGGTGGAAATCCAGCATTGGCTCTTATGAATCAACAACAAGGGTTTAATGGCATGGTAGATTTTAGCAATCCAGCATCTGTTGATAATATGCAGAATAATCTACAAAATGATCCTAACTTCCAAGCTAATCAGAATGCTGTTTTAGCTATGATGAATCAAGCTTTAGGAGCTATGCCAAATGTACAAGTTAGTCCAGCTGGTCCGCCTCCTCCACCTCCACAGTGGAATGGATATTCTCAGCAACCATTTCCTCAGATGGTTGGAAATAACTTTGCATTGAATCCTAATTTACAACAAGCACAATACCAGAATCCTCTAGATGGTGTTGTTCCTGCTAATCCAAATGCATTTAATTCTAGTGCTAGTTGGTATACTAGTAATCCATTTCCTACTCAGCAAGGATTAGGTATGAATCCTAATGTTGGTGGATGGAATACAAATCCAAGTTACTACAATTTATATATGAATGATCCTTTCAATAGAGAAGCATATATGAGATTTACCGAAGAAGAAATCCGATCTGGCCAGGGATTTGTGGTAAAAGTAGTATCTAAAACACAAGAGGAAATAGATAAAGAAAAACAACAGGAGTATCTTGATGAGCAAGAAGCTATCAGGAATCATCCTACATGGGAAGAGAAACTTAATCCAGACTTTAAAGTTGTTATAAAGACTGTAGATAGAGAACTTCCAGAGCATTTGAAAAAACAACAACAGCAAGAGTCTCAGGTTGTTGAAGAAGAGGTCAAAGAGGAAGGACCTAGTCGTGTTATAATAGAATGCTTAAATTCCGAGATAGATATTCTTAAAGGTTGGTTATATGAAATCAAGCCTAAGGATATTAACGGATTAGATAAAGAGAAAATCATAGTGCCAAGGCTTAGGAGACTATTCTTCAATAAACGCGATGAAGAAGCTTTGAGGAATCTATGTAGAAGATTGCAAGTTTACAATCCTCCACTCGCAAGAGTAGTATGGGCTAAAAGACATCTAAAATATCGAGATGACTATCAGCTATTCATAACTGCAGCAGAAGATATTCTAAATGAATATGAGATTGCAGAAATGTTCGACAAAGAAGATGAAGGCTATTACGATTATAGAGTTCCTATGAGAAATAGGAAACTGCCTGAATATACCATAGATGAAAATGGTAAAAAGATCTTTGATGAAAACTATTATGAATACCATCCGTTCAGAAAATATACCGACGATACTTTTGAGTACGAGTATGATAGAGGAAGAGAACTTACAAAAGAAGAATTTAATTTGTTCTGTGAGTATGAGGAGACGTGCCTGGTATATAGCTTCCACCAATTAAGACTCAAGAACTTTTATGAAGTTAATAGAAGACTTCAAAACCTACCTCTTTCCTATAGCGTTGATAGAAAAGAGTTAGCAATTAGAGAAGAAAAGCTAAGAAAGCTTTTAGAAGAGCGCATCAGTATTAGAGAGAATGCTGAAGCCAAGAAGAAAGAAGAAATAGAGCAGCAATGCAAGAATAAAAGGGTATCTGATCCTAGAACCCTAGAAGAGATAGAAAATGAGTACTACAATAGATTTGATCCAGTAGAAGCTCATTATCATGAAATGCGGGTATTAAGAAAGAAACAAGAACAACAGTATGAGTTATATCGAGATATCTTCTCTTCAAAATCCCAAAAAGAATTTGATGCATGGTGGTATGGTAAGAATTCATCTCAGTATCAGCAAGAGAACCTACCTCCAGAAGAGTTACAGAGAAGACAACGTGAAGAATACGTCGATCGTATGACCGAAGCAAATATAGCCTTACTCTCTAAGGCACAAGTGATAGATCCTGTACAGATTACCAATAATTTCCGATATTGGCAACAAGCTGAGTTGCAAAAATTATTTGGTAATACAATGAATGAGGCAACCTCACTTAAAGATGTATTTGAGAAAGTAATTCCGCATGCATTATATGAAATCTCTTGTGAAAATATAGAAAAGCAAAGACGAGAAGCTACGAATAATTCATATACTCATATGGCTTATAAGAGAGCTTTAATCGAACTTGCTAATAATAAAGTGCTCGCAGGCAATGATGATCCTAACTTCAAGCCAGGGCCAGTAGATCCAAGATTCGGATATCCAGCAAATTGGGTAGATCCTACGAATTCTAGAGAATACGAAGAACGTAAAGCACGATTTATGGAATATTGTAAAAACTCCATGGGTGTAAATATGCCTTTGAGACCTATTTATAGATAAGGTGGTGGGCATATGAATATCAAAGAACGCAATGCTTTAATAAGGCAATCTCTAGATGCTGCTAGGTTTGTTAACTTTGATTCCGACGTGTTTAAGTTTACAGAAGAGGATTGGGATAAAATGTCTAAACCTCCTCTCACTACATACGTTCCTGCTCCTATTATAGATCAATTAAGATCTATAGTAAACAATGTTAAACTAATGAACAATCCATCTAAAAAGTATGAATTGGTTAATGAATTATTTGCTACTATTGGATTAAAACCTCTAGCTTCCGGTACTAATAGAAGAACATTTTATTGTACCTATGATCCAACAGTAGTAATTAAAATAGCATCTGATAGAGTTGGTAAATCTGATAATTTATCAGAGTTTACTCTACAGAAGCTTATCAAACCATTCTGTACTAAGTCATTTGATGTGACACCAGATGGAGTTGTTGCATTGGTAGAACGTGTTGAAACAATGAAAGAGACAGACTTTAAAAAAGTATGTGCTAGTGATGTATTCGATTTTACGTTCGAGATTCTTAGAAGAGGATATGTAATGGAAGATATAGGAGGTAACTTCTATAAGAACTGGGGAATAAGATTCGGCTTTGGTCCCGTTATCCTAGATTATCCATATATATTCGAATTAGATTGGACAAAGCTAAGATGCAGTCACAAAGACGTTCATACTGGATATCTTTGTGATGGATACCTTGATTATGATTATGATAAAGGTATGTCAGAGATTATCTGTACCAAATGTGGTACTAGATATACGGCTAAGTATTTAGCCAGAAGAATAGAAGCTAAAACGTTATTAGAAAAGATTAATAGAAAGAGGGACAACGAAATGGCATTGTTAGACACAGATTTCAAAGTAGTAATTAAAAGAGGCGATCAAATCGTCAAAAGATGTTATAATGAAACAGATACAGTTGTAGATAGTAGAAACAAACTTGGAGGACGCAAAGAGTCTGAACAAGGTTTTGTTTTGAAATCCAATAAAACTGAACCACAAAAATTTACAGTAAAACGTAAAGTAGAAGATCACGATTCTAATCAAGATATCCATAGCCATGGTAATAAGAAAATGTATCCAAACTTTACTGATCAACCATTGACTACTGATAACTTAATCTTCTACCCAAGAAGTTTGAAAAATGATATCATCTTCTTCTTAAAGAAAATGGAAGATAAATATGGTGCTGAAACTGCTGTAAGATTAGCAGCTATTGTAGGTACTGTATACAATCCTATCGATCCTGATTTTGTGATTCAAGAAACAGAAGAAGAAAAGGCAGACCCAAAGCCTGAAGCTCCTATCGAAACAAGTTATGATTTCGATAAAGGGGAGCTACAACCAAATGATGTTAAACCTATGGAAGAAGTAGCTAAAGAAGCTATTGAAAAGATGGATCAAATCAAAGAAGATGAAGAGAATCCACAACCAACTAGCTTTCCAACTGTAGCTCGTCCGTATGAAGAAGTAAAGAGTATGAGTATTGAAGATATCATTACAGAATCCATCTCTAAAGATGAATTAGATATCTTCAAAGAAAGCGATGTTCCTAAAGAAAATCTATTTCCAGTAAAACCAATCTCTAAAGAAGAAGAGGAAGCTGCGGCATTAACTTCTAATACAGAGAATGTAATTAATGGTATCATTGGATCTTCTTTAGTAGATACATTGAAAGAACGTCAAATGGCAGAAGATCTTAAACTTAGAGTTCTAGCTAAATTTGATAATCAACTAGTACCAGATGTAGATATTGATACTACTATTAGAAGATTGGTTAATGAGATTACCGAATTGATTAAAGACGATATTCAATCTATGAGTGAAACTACAGAAGGCTTGGAAGTAAATGTTTCCAAGACCGTAGACAATAGAAATAATGAATGCTTTAGCGTAGTAGTAAAGAACTTTACTAGCCCAGTATTCGATTGTACTATTTACCCAGCTGCTGCTGAGGAAGTTACTGACAAAACTGAAAACGAAGGTGGAGAAAAAGCAATGGAAAAAGCTATTTTTAATTTCTTAAGTGCAAAAGTAGATGAGATCGAACATGATTATTCTTCTGAGGAAGAAGCTAAGACTTCTATCGCCACTGCATTGTATGGTGCATTTAAAGATGAGTTTAAAGATAAATTCACTCCAGCTCGTATGATGGAAATCTGCAAAGAGTATGTAGATAATTATGTAACCTTCAATAACGATGAAGAAAATACTGAGGAAGAAGTTCACACAGCAGCTGATGAATTATAATTTCGCGAAGGGTGATAAAATATGATTAATCAGCAACCTCGTTTTAATCAATTCTTAGAAGGCGTTCTATATGGTTGTAATGATGCAGGTAGTATTCCAGATGCACTAGCATCTGGATATGCTGTAATAGCAGTAGTAGATATAGAAGAGGCCTACAAGTATGCTAATATACCAAACTTAGCAATCATGTCTAATCTATTACCACCTCCAGAAGCAGTAACAGCTTATATTGATGGAGAAGCAGCTATTGGTCATCAAATCTATTATGAGTATTTATCTCATAAAGAACGTGAGTCTACGATGGTTACTATTTTGCAAGCATTGTATGGTCACAGACCAAGTATTAGATTTAGAAACTTCTTGATTTATACAGATTATGAACCAGATGTAGAGTTCAATATTCTATATACTCTAGGAGAGTTCTTTAAAAATACATTTGGTATTGTAATGGCTCCATATAAACAATCTCATGCATACAATATCGGCACCGACCAATTTGATTATGTGATTGCTAACTTATTATTCTCTAATGGTAAGATTAACAAGTATGAGTTTGTAAATATGCTTCCACAAGATGCAATGCCTACAGATATATCTTGTAGTGTTCTATTATCAGATATCAACTATCAACCTTCTGGATTAGAAGATGGGTATAGAATAGTATGCAATTATATAAGCCAATTAAGGGCTGAGATTGCATCTAACTTTACTAAGAAATCTCCTATCATCCAATTGAATGATAAGTTGAATAAAGAAGTAGAGCAAAGTATTAATAACAAGATCTTTGAATCTCAATCTAGATTTGGTAATAAGTAAAAGATGAAGAGAACTCATAACGAGTTCTCTTTTCTTTTTTGTTTGGAGGATTAAATCATGCCTATAGTTAGAACCGAAGAAGAATTAGAATATGCAAGACAACTTATTCTAAGTGATTTTATGAATTTTGGTTGGTTTAAAGTAGAGAACTCTAATCAAAAGATAACTAGAGATCAATTAGAATCTATTAAAGCTGGAGCTTATCAAGATATGTATGGAGAAGTTCAAGCATTCTTTATAGCAAAGGCTTTATTAGATAATAAACAAAAATCCACTGAGGTAGAAGAAATTACAGAAGAGATGGAACCATTAGAGTATTCTGTAAAGCAAGAAGTTGTAGCAAAGAATTATACTGATGAAGAAGATAAAATGCAGGATAATAAATTCGTTACATATTATCTTGTGACTCAACAATATAAGGGTGGTGCATTCACTGGTAAGCATCTTCCTACTCAAGATGATATTGATAGAAGTGTTGCATTGAATAAGAGTAGCAAATTCTCTTATTTATTCCTAGATAATAGATGATATAATCATATACTATAATCTTGAATAGAAGAAAAGGAGTGTGATTATATTGAAACTTCAATTCATTAATATTAATGATATGAGATTGCTAGAATATGTAAAGGATAAAGTAAGAGTAGAGAATGCACCAGTATTTAATTTCTATTCCATGTTGGATTTTGGATATAGAGTAGAAGCATTGAAACCTCTTCCTAATATTATGCAGTATCTATCATATGCTAACTCTTTTAATGATGATAATTATACAGTTCAATTTGATAAAGCTTATGCATATCAGATCCTATATAATGAAGCATCTTTCTTAGATCTTATGAAAATCATTAGTATGGTAGAGAATACAGAAACGGTTATAGTTGTAACTAACCATTCCCATCCAATTGTAGAAGCTATTGTAGACTCTCTTATTAAATTTATTCAAGAACGATATGCTCTTCAAAGTTTTATTATAAATGATTTAGATGATATCGATCAATTTGCTACATCTACATTTGAAACAGAAGGTGGATATTTAAATTATATTGATGATCTTAAACGTATGGGAAGATATTGTGACCCACATCAATTATTAAAGGAATCTGAATATTATATTTGAGGAGAATATATGGCTATATGGGAAAAGGATAGATATGTAGCCCCATATGAGTGGTTAATAAATAGACACTTAAGAGAGTATGATCTATCTAAGGCTAATATAAATCTCTTATTAGAATATGGATTTATATCCAAAAAGAGGTATGATGAAATATTCCATATGCCAAGAGAACAAAGGGAAATAACAGTAGGTCTAATGCAACGAGATGATCCTGAACTATCTAAAGGTTTGTCTAACTGTTTTAAAGACGCAAGAAGAAGATTCTTTGAAGCTAATCAGTTAAATCCTGATAATGTGTTATATATAGATAAAGATTCAATAACTACAATAGATACAGAGGTCCCATATACAAGATTATCTAATAATCTTGAGTTTAAACTAAAGAATGAATATAGTAGTTTTTATAGATTACAATTTATAGATTTTCTATACTATTGTAATGGATCTATAGAAAGGTTTCGTTTAAAAGGAGCTGGAAAACAAGTTCCAATTAAACATAAAAATCATTTAATGCAATTCTTATTGGCTTTAGCATATACAGCTCAAACCGATACAATAGAAAATTGTATATTAATGGTAAAAGATTTCTACCATCAGTATACTCATAGAATGCTAGAAACCAATTTTTATAGAGAATTGAATAATCGTTGTATGTATAAAGTGATAAATACTGGATATCATACTTATTATACAGATGCATTAAATAGTATAGGATCTGAATTTATAGATATATCTCACAATGCTGATATTTTAAGAATTCTTTATAGAATCTTTACTACTGAATATTTTTCAAAAAGATGAGGGCTATGGGAACTTAATCCCATAGCCTTTTATTTTTTGTCATTAGTAATAGGTTTTTGTTGGTAAATAGCACGATTATTTCCAGCTGCAAGAAGAGTAATATAGATAAAGCATTTACTAGATAAGATACTACCTAATCTATCTTCACCATAATATAGTTCTAACTTCTTTCTAAATACCCTAGACATGTTAGAAGCTACACTATCTTTAAGTTCTTGCATTAGAGCAATTTGTTCTTTTTCTGAAACATAATCATTCATAATATTTGGATGGAAGAATCCTACGTCTCTATTATAACATTCTTCAATATATAAATCTAATACCTTATCCAATTCTTTGAATTGATCAAATTCTATTAATTCTAATAGCTCTTTTTCTTTTTTATTATCTAAATACTTATAAGCTAAAGTTAAGATATATAGAACTGTTGCCCATACAAATGGGAAGATATAATCCCCACTGATAAGGAAGATTATAATAGATGCCAATAAAATATAGATCCCTTTATGATCTAGTATATTTTTTATAATAGAATCTATACCAATTCTTATATTTAAGAATAGATTGGTAAAGAGCCATTTTATATTATTTCGAAAGTTATCATATTTGGAATAGAATTCAGCCATAGTTAAATTACCTCTCTAGTTTAGTAGACCAATCATATAGTTTATCTCTTAGTTCTAAGAGCTTACTTGCTTGTTCTTCCTTAAATTTATATTTACCATCTAGAGAGTTATTTAAATACATCACAAGCTTATAAGCAATATCTCTATTTAATCCATTAGGATATCTTTCTAATAAAGACCACCATTTACCAAAGACCATATCTGGATGAACGTATAAATACTTATGATGATACATTTGGTGGCATGTTTTACATAGCATAACTACTGGGATATTATTTTGAGTATGCTCATATCTTAATAGATCGGATAAATCAAACTCAGTAATAGCTCCATAGGTATTTAAAATATGCTCTGTAATAATAATTGCAATATCATAGATATTAAGCATGCAGTGATGCATTTCTAAAGATGCCATTTCTTCACCCTCATCATTGCCTGCTGTAATATTAGGATGGAATTGGCAACAGTCTAAACCAATAGAATATAGATAGGCTTTGTAATGTTTATAAGTTCTACTATGTCTAAACTCTCTAATAGCAGAGTCTAAAAATGCTTTATATTCATCTAGGTCATAAGACCCTTCTTTAGTTAATGCAAATTCTACTGCATACTCTGAATTTGGAGAGGTTAAGAGCGGATTATGCTCTGCATTCTCTACAAATACATTTGGAAATACATTTGTCTGTGTATACATTCTGTTTAGCTCCCTTTATAATACTAACGGAATTATTTGTATGTTGCCCGCTGCAATTAGGACATATCCCTATAAAACTGCCCATCTCTGACATTAGATTAATTTTATAGGAATTTAGAAAGGAGAAGCTACTATGTCTTTACCTTTTTCTGAGGCTAAATTGACAACTCAAAATCCTTTCATAGATTTGGTGTTATATAATCTTAAGCTATTGGCCTTTAATTCAATTATCAAAGACCAGGCTAAAGCAGATAGATATGAAACTACTGAGTCTCTAAGGAATGCATCTTTATATATTGCATGCATAGAAAATCATATCGAATTAGATATGTTTAAAGGCATTCAATATCCTAGAGATTTATTAATAAAAGCTGGGTTAGATGAGAAAGAGCTTTGGGTTTATGAAAACTTCAAAGATAATTATTATATCCCAGATGAATATAGACCTAAACTTACCGAATTATTAAGACAATGGTTTATTGATACATATATGGATGATAAGGAGTTAAATCCTTATTATCGAAATCTTGTCGGATATCCAGCGATTGATCAATGGGGTATTCCTGTAAGAGAGTTTGAATATATGTTCCCAGATTATCTAGAATATGATAAGACTGCAACATATATGCATGAACTTTCAAATGAAGTAATCAAAGAGTTATCTGGATTGGGTATTTTAGATGCTATTCTATCCCAATATCCAGATCACAAATATCTTAAATATAAAACTTATGGTATTAATATTTATGAAGCTAGAAAGAAATTAGACTTCCAAATATTATGGTATCCAGAAGGTTCTGATGTAGACTATAGTGTTACTGAAGAATTCTTATTGAAGTATACTCAAAACCGTAAGTTTATGCTAGAAACAGTATATTCTTATGCTATGGAATTAGAAGAGAAGAATTATCATGATATGATGATTATTTATCTCATCATTTCTGTATTAGTAGATATACTTGTAGATATTCAATCTCATATCATCAAGAAAGATATTCTTGATAGACGTTGTATTGAATTCATCTTCTCTATGTATGGAGTTCCATATTATAGAGTAATTCCTATTGAATATCAAAAATCTTTAGCAAGAAATATTCACTCTTTGTGTAAATACAAATCATCCACTACTGAGATGCTTAATATTATCAAACTCTTTGATACTAAAGATAGATATGGTATTAAGATCTTTAAGTATTGGCTTTTTTAAAAAA